>ENA-OQCE01000044-OQCE01000044.1-human-gut-metagenome-genome-assembly--contig:-NODE-44-length-48715-cov-2.984173_pt1 | contig 48715 bp, 81 predicted proteins | sample MGYA00242495_ERZ504572 | MGnify/ENA primary metagenome ERZ504572 (study PRJEB26092, sample SAMD00036228) | human gut metagenome | host: Homo sapiens | study: EMG produced TPA metagenomics assembly of... | reverse complement strand
CGAACGAAATCATCTCCTATGATTTATCGATGATTCCTAATCTTAACCAAATCAAAAGGATGCTGAACCGAGCTTTTAAGAAATTCAGGAATTTACAGGGTTTAATTATGCACTCGGATCAGGGATGGCAGTATCAGCATGAATATTACAGAAGTGAATTGAAAAAGCATGGAATTATACAGTCAATGTCGCGTAAGGGCAACTGCTATGACAACAGTATTATGGAGACCTTTTTTGGTCGGATGAAAAATGAAATGTATTACGGAAGCGAAAAAGAATACACCTCGTTCAAGGTATTTGCTAAAGCAGTGAAAGAATACATTCATTATTTCAACAAGGAAAGGATTCAGAAAAAAAACAAAATGGATGCCTCCCGAAATATATCGGGAAACATCCACTAATGCCATTTAACTAATTTATATGCGTCCAGTTTTTGGGGTACACATCATATCCCTTCATCGGTCTTTTTTATTTTTCTTAGGCCTCAGCCTTTTTCATGGCCTCGGCCACAGCAGCTTCACAGCTTCTCATGGCAAGGATGGATTCCTCAAAAAGTTTATTGAGGTCCCAGCCCAGCATGTCAGCGCCTTCCTTAATAACGTCACGGCTGCAGCCCGCAGCAAAATGCTTGTCCTTGAACTTTTTCTTGAGGGATTTCACCTCCATGTCCTGGACACTCTTGGAAGGACGCATGAGAGCCGCAGCCCCAATAAGTCCAGAAAGTTCGTCCACGGCATAAAGGACCTTTTCCATCTCAAGTTCCGGCGCCACATCGCTGCAGCGAGGATAACCATGGCTGACGACAGCGTGGATGAGTTTTTCATCCCAGCCTTTTTTCCTGAGAATCTTGTCTTCTACGCGGCAATGTTCTTCCGGATATTTTTCATAGTCCAGATCATGGAGCAATCCTACAAGCCCCCAAAACTCCTCTTCATCCCCATAGCCCAAGGATTTTGCAAAATACCGCATGCAGCCTTCGACGGTCAGGGCATGCTGCCGATGAAAAGGTTCCTTATTGTATTCCTTGATGAGGTCCCATGCCTCTTGTCTTGTATTTGCCATCGTCTCTGCTCCTTCCTGGAAGTGTGGCTTCCTCACAATTCTACTTACCAGTATAGCACAGAAAGACCGTTTTACAGCCAAAAATGCCATACTGGATTATTGTTTCCTTTGTCCTATGTTCATCATTTTGCGTTCAATCAGAATCCAATCCTACAGCTCCTCAATCGTTCAATTCCTCGTTCCTTAACTTTTCATAGTCAACATTAATGGTGCAGCTAAAAGAATTTTACTTATTTTGATGGCTTTCACTTTTAACTAGATGGAAATCGAATGAACAACCAAGATACGAAAATAGGCCATACGGAAAAAACACCGTGCTTTCAAAATACCCCTTAGCCAATAGTCCCACGACAGGACCGGAATTGCAAGAGGCTTAACAGGTGAACGGCATTAAGTAAGCGACCTGATTTACATCACCATGCCTTAAAAGGCTATAAAAATTGCTCCCTTGCCTTTCATATCCACCGCCAAACAATCCGTTTTCAATTCGAATATGTAAGCCCTTTTGTTTCGTTTCCTTGCCTTGGCAAGGCGAATTGACTCCATGAAGTGAATTCAGAGAGAAAAGACCAGACATAGAAAAGCCCGCATCCACAAAGGATGCAGGCTTCTTTTTTCGTTATTTGGCGTTGTCGTGATATATAGCAATTTTCCACCACAAATCCCAAACACTAGGTTGTATCACAGTGGCCATAATTGCCTTCTCGATATTTTTCACATCAAAAGTTCCTTTTCACATCATTTTTTTGCCGTATTTTTGCCGTCCAAAGGTCCAAACACCCGTTCCATCCCTGTCCTAGTAACCAACCAAGTCTTGCCTGATTTTCTAGCTTCCGTAGGCTTCATGCGCGGTGGAATATTACCGTATCCTTTACACGCTTGTTGCACGGTTATAGGTGCTTTTCCCCATAATGCGGCAGCTTCTGATGCAGACATTACTTCCAGCAACGCTTTTTCGCTAAAATCATCATGATCCATATACCTGTCATCCCTCCCGATACAAATAATTTAATGTGTTCCCAGTTCCATTCTGTGGTATAATTCGCTAAAAGTACACCAATAATAAAGATTATATGAAAAAAATATTTTGTCATGTTTTTTCGCTCCTTTTACTGTTATAATTAGAGCAGGTCAGGGGCTTGCGCCCCTTTCCCGCTTCGGCCTTGCTTGCGCATCTACTTCCTACGGTGTCTGCGTTTGCGGGGCCACTTTCTTTTGGATTGCTTTTTCCCTGACCGCTGCTGCAATATCAGGCTCACTCCCTGCAGGGCTAACCCTGCAACTCCGATCAAGATTTCCAAGTAATCCTTTGTTTCTTTATCTATCGGTTTCACCTCCTTCCTTACGATTATATTATAACGCATATGCGTTGGTTTGTCAATGTATATGCGTTGTTTATTTACAAAAAAAAATTCCCCCGCAGAACTAGATATTTTCTAGCTCTACGGGGTTTTCTTTATATCCTTAAAAATGCACTTTGACACCGCCCATTACAGTACTCTTGCTCCCAGCAACCCAGCCACCGACATTCCCCTTTATGGGGAACCCGACCATGCCAGCGGGCTGTCCGTGCTTGTCTACGCCTACGCCAAGCTCCCAGCGGCGGGTATTGTCGATGACGGGGACTTTAATATCAATGCTTGCCTTGGAGGATTGTTCCAGGGCGATTTTATTTTTATCAAGAACGTACTTCTCGTTGTCTGATTTTTGGAAAGTTTGTTCTTTTCCATTGACTTTGACGGTCAAAGTCTGTTTTGGAATCGTTACGTCCACGTCAGCATCGGTCGGAGACTCCTTTTCCACGTAGCGAACAATCGTTTTTGTTTCTATTTTGGATTCCACCGCCACATCTTTCGTCTGAGTGGCTTTTTGAGTCTGACACTTGTGATGAATCGCACGCCAGCTAAACCCCGTCAAAAAGCCAATGACGAAGCATACGAGCGTATAGGCAAAAAAGCGCAATTTTAGGCGTGTTTGGAGGCTAATCATGGTACTGACCGTCCTTGTCATAGTGCTGTTGATACCAGATGGCCTTGCCACGGATCGTCCCAAGCTGGTCATATAGGGATTTACCAGGGCAGGCCGTCGCCATTAGGTCACGATGGCCGACAACGGTTTCAGCGCTTACATCCAAGCCATATTCTTCAGCAAGCCAGCCCACGAGGATGGCGCAAGATTCAATTTGTTCGGGCGTAGGTTCAGCAATTTCAAAATTCCCGCAGACATGGATTCCAATGGAATGGGAATTGTATCCGTAGGCGTGAGCTCCTACCGTGTCCATCGGTCTGCCCAGCTCAATAGCTCCGTCCTTGCGAATGACAAAGTGGTAGCCAATGCCCGCCCAGCCTTGCGCAAGATGGGATTCATGGATTTCCTCGGCGCTTAAATCATCATCGGTAGGATTTCCCGTGTGATGGATGACGAGCAAATCCGTAGCGCTCCGTTCCTGCAACGGTCGAAACCATAATCCATAGTCAATGAATGTGGGTTTGAGCATTCATTCATCCTTCCTTTCATAGTCATCTGGCACGCCGTCGCCGTCCTTGTCAACGAGCTTTGCACCGTAGGCAACGACACCTGCCACGACGCGGGGGCCATGATGTGGTCAATAATTTTTAGTAACTGGTCCTGCATCGCAATCAACCATGGGTCACGGCTCCCTGTAATCCATGTATATAACCATGCATACAGGACCAATGTGATGGGCAAGGCCGACAGCCTGCCACAATCACGATATATGTCTTGCTTCTGACGGTCACCTTCAAACGGCAGACCGTATTTTTTAGCCGTTCAAACATTTTCGCTGCTGCTCCTCTAATACATCCAGACGGTGGCTATTAGACTTACTTCTGCTATCTACAGCTTGGAGCCTAAGCCAATAGCCTCCCGCCTTTCCCTTTCTTCTTTTAATGTGGTGTCCAAGCGGTTCAGGGCCTGCACGGTCCTATCCAAGAGGACCTTGAGCGGCTCAATCATACTGTGAATGACCCACAGTAGAATCCCGCCCGTGAAGGTCAGGAGGGCAATGGCTTCACTTAATGTCAGATTCATGATACGTTCTCCTTCGAGGTGATTTATATGAAGCTACCTAACGGTTTTGGGACAGTCTACCGACTAAGTGGGAACAGGCGGCGGCCCTTCGTGGTCAAAAAGACAGTTGACGGAAAACAAAAGGCAGTAGGGTATTTTTCTTCCCATGTTGAAGCGCTCTCCTTTCTTTTGAAGTTGAATGATGGTCAATACGAAACATTCTCCCAGTGCTACGAAAAGTGGTCAATACGAAACATTCTCCCAGTGCTACGAAAAGTGGTCAAAACGCCACTTTGAAGGACTGTCACGTTCAAGCGTTTCCGCCTATATAAGCAGTTATAGGCATCTTTCCCCGCTCCATGATAGGCCCATGGAATCACTGAGATACGATGATTTACAGGACGCTATAGACGGCATTGAAGCGGGCTACGCCACTCAGAAGAAGGCCCGTGTCCTGCTCAGTCAACTCTACAAGTGGGCCATGAAACGGGACCTTGTGAGCGTAGACTATTCAAGGTTCGTTGAGATAAAGCCACACGTTCCCGTCCATGTCAAGCGTCCTTTCACGGTCCGAGAAATCAATAGGCTATGGAAGGCGGCTGATGATCCCGACGTTCAGGCCGTGTTAATCCTCATTTATACAGGCCTACGAGTCGGTGAACTCCTTGCCCTTCGCCCTGCCAACATCAAGATTCGTGAGCGATACCTAGACATCAAGCACAGCAAGACGCAAGCAGGCATTAGACGGGTTCCTATCGCCAAGAAAATTCTTCCATTCCTCGAAGCCTTGAAGAATACTGGTGGAAATTCAATGCCATACGACGGGTTTCGTCGGCGATTTGATGCCGTTATGAAGATTCACGGAATGCACCATACGCCTCACGAATGCCGTCATACCTGCGCATCCATGCTTGATTCCACGGGCGCCAGTGATACGGCGTGCCAGATGATTCTGGGACACGCCAGAAAAGGGGTGACGAAAGCCGTATACACACATAAAACCTTGTCCGAGCTCAGAAAAGCAGTGGATATTTTGTGAGTAACCAGGGCTTTTCTTTTTTCGACAATCGTCCGCACAGCATTATCATAAGCCGCTAGAGAAGGTATCTTACTTGTGCTTAACGTGGTACCGTTGCGGCCTTGTCTATGCCCTTAAATTGCCATGGATTTGCCATTGTTTTTCTCTGATAGGTATCCACCGATGAAATGGCCAGCCATAATCATGACAGCATCCTAGACGATACGTTGGCTAGCGACACTGACGCTTATGCTGACGCTTTTTATAAAGCTACGCACTGGGTCAATCATTATCGCCCAATTAATAACAACATAAGAAAAGGTGGTGATCAGCCCCACAACAACCTCCAGCCCTCCATCGGTGCATATGGGTGGAAACGTACGGCCTAGGCAGTTCTACGCCACCCATAGGCAGCCATGCAGGGAGATAGGTTTTCGTGCGGTACATCTTTACCAAACTCGATGGAAAGGGTGCTGTTTGAGATGTTTTCGGAAGTCGTAGAAGGAAAACGCGATGTGCCTTCTGCCGCTTTCAAGACGCCACTCTGAGTTTTTCCTGTCTTCCATCTCAGCAAAGACGAAACACTCCCGGAAATTTTTGGCAGTTCATCGGTGGTCAAGCAGTCCGTCTCCAAGCATAGGCCGCCATGCTCAAAGGCATGTTTTCATGAGGTTGGTCGCCGCCGAATGCGATTTTAAATCCCCAGGTATTACTACGGTCCGTGCCCCAAGTCGATTTCGTAAATCCATCCACGCCAGAAACGATTCCAGTAGCCTCTTCCTGATAGTTACTCGTTACGGATACAGGGAATCTTCCCTCTAGGTGCGGTAGCTCATCGGTGGCTATGCTGTGCGCCTCCAGGCAAAAGCAGCTACTACCGGTTGGATGTTGTTGTGCGGGCTGGTTGCCACCTACCGCTTCCGTAGTTCTGGAGATATCCGTTACTTTGGTCCCCAAAGTGCCTGCGTCAACAAGCCAGGTACTATCCTCGCTGGTCCCTTTCTTTGTCGTATCGAGATAATAGACATGGCTATGACTAGCCATCTCATCGGTGGTGAGTTGATGTTTCCGTTCGCCGTATTTTTGCCCGGCTTCGTACGTAAAAGAGCCGAAAGAGTCACTTCCGGAGCCCTGGGCAATGAGCGTATAACCAGCAGGAAGGGCTTCCCAGGTACCGCCAAAAAGCGTGGCCGGGCTGGTGCTGTCGTTGCTCCAGTAGTAGCTCCCGACGGGGTGGGCGTCCAGCTTTGCTTTCGTCTGGGCGGCTGAAACTGCCGTGCTGATGGCTTGCTCGTAGGCCGCTTTTTGTTTAGCCAGGCATCGGCCAGGAGCTTCTGGACCCACGCCGTGGTAGGCACTTTCTGAGAGTTATCGTCCTTTTCCGGTGACGAGACGTACATAGCTCCCCAATTTAACCCTTCAATACCAAGGGATCCTTCCCCATCGGCATTCGGTACTAACGCTCTCGTGGTCATTCTTTCTCACTCTCCTTTTCTTTGTTGTCTGGATCGTATGCAATGCAATCAGGATTCATACATTTTTCTTGCTCGTCCAATTTGTGAGCACAGTAGGGGCAACGCTTCGGAAGCTTAAATTTCATTGTTCAATTCCTCCATTTCCGCCTTGAAGGCTTCTTGCAACTCTACAAAATCGTTTTTAATACTCTCCTGTGCCGTCAAATCGCCCCTTAGGCAAGCGATAGTATAGGCATTGGATAAATCCATTGCGTTGGCATTATACTCCGCTCTAAGGGCCGTTTTTGGGTCCACAGGGGCGGGGGTAATTTCTGGGTCCCTTTTGTCCCTTGCGGCTTGAAGGGAATCAAGCTTGCGATAATGTCCTCGTATTCTTGTTGGGGGTAAGGCAAGAAAGAATCATCGACAACGCAGCATTTTTGGGTTGCGTCGTAAATGACTTTTTCGGGCAAATCATGCCGCCCCCCGTCATCCACGAAGTTGTCGAATGAGTCGATATAGGTTTTGTCACCGTCGATAATGGTGATTTCTTTGTTCAAAATTTGAAAAACATGCATTTTATTCTCCTTTCACTGAGAGAGAAAACGGACCGCATTCCCACGGTGTTTCCGTGTCTTGCTCGACCAACGGGGCCCATTTTCATGGCGGCCGTGGTGACGTCAAGCCAGACAATCCACTAGGCGTTTACGGTGACCACGGCGGCTACACTGGGGCAAGTGGAACGGACCATGACAACTGGTTAGGCAAAACCACGACAGACGGCGCCCATTCCCACACCGTAACCGTTTCTTTGTCCTCTTCTGGTGGTGGACAAGGTCACGAAAACCGCCAACCGTATCAAGGCGTGGCGTATTGGGAAAGAACTGCTTAACGGACTGAGAGGGAACTGGCGAAAATCACGCCTCGGATTGCGTCCGCTACGCTGTCTGTATCTAGGGTTGCACAGATTCACGGCGTCGTCATAAACTATTCATCCACCAACCAATATAAGGACGTGCCACGGGACGGGTGGTCTGGAACCGTTATCAGCGGTGAAGAAACGGGAGGTGGCACCAAGGACCACGGAATGGAGGTTCGAAACGTCCTTGAAACCCTATCCCCGTCTATCTCTGTTGCCCCTATTGGTGGGAACGAAAAACACGAAAACCGTCCCCCGTTCCAAGGTGTTTGTTATTGGGTCCGAACCCAATAGGCTACGCCGCTATACGGCATGCGGTTTTCATGAGCGGCCCCGCCGCCCGTGCTTGCAATCGTGATGTTATGGGAATGATTGCCAGCGTACGAAATGGGTTCGGCCTTCCAACGTCTGGAGCCGTCACGGCCCTTGTGAGCGCAGTTATTGTACTGGTCCCAGTTATCGCCGAGGGAATTCGACAGTTGGATATTGTGATTGTGATTCCCACTAACTGCCGCAGTTGCGGTGTGGCTGTGGGGAACTAATTCCCTCTCAGTGAGTTGGTGTTCCGCTTCGCCGCCCGTGTCCCCGACTTCGTACGTGTATTTCTTCCCGTTCTCCCAATATTCGCCTGCGCCGATAGCTACACGGCCCTGCAACGTGCGTTTCCAAGTTGTGCCAGGCCACAGCTGGTTTGGGTTTTGGTCGCCAGTGGTAGCGATGACAAATCCAACCGGATAGATGATGTCGATGATGTCCTTGACGGACCGCTGCTTGACCTGCTTCCAGGTGCCGTCTGCACCCAGATAATAGTTATCCTGCATGCCTTTTTTAGGCTGAGGAACAAACCCTCGGTCGCCGTCGGACGTGCTTGTGCAGCCGATCACATCGGAGTGGGCGTTTTTGTCGGTCAGATGGGCGTTGAAATCGGAGCGGCTAACGTTGTCTTCTTCGTTGATGTAGACAGCAATGCTGGTGGCATTGCTGACCGTAAAATAGGCGCCCATCTGCAAATCGTCCATGGGCGTATCTTTGGACGGCAGCCAGTCTTCTTTCCCATCATCCGCATAAAAATAGCCGAAGAGCAAGTTCTCGCCGGCGTAGCCGTTCCAGCCGGAATCCTGGTAGTAGTTTGACTCGACGTGGGCAATCACGCCGACTTCTGACAATTTAAAGCCCGTTGTCAAGGTGCTGTTGCTGTATTTGCCCAGGATGCGATAGCGGGCTTCGCTGACATCGGCATTGGTGACCACTCTGATATCGGAGATGGTCGCTCGATGCGCTTGCTGACCACAGCGGTCAGGGACGCCACCTTGCTGGCATCTGCCGGTCTGCTATCCCCGATGTCCATGCGGTCAAATACAATGGGCTTCTGCATGGCAGAGGCCAGGGAAATCAGCTTCATGCCGTCATTGGTGACGGTGATGTTGTGAAATTCTGCCATTATCTCACTCCTTTTCTAACTAATCGTTTTGACGCTGCCATCTCCGCTGACGTAGAAAATACCGTCTGTGGCTCCGATGGGAGCGGATGAACAGGGACTGATGGTCGTAGGCGTGAAATCCAGCACGGCGTTGGTCTTGGCTCCATCCGGTGTGGTCTGGATTTGCCCATCCCCGTTGACGTAGTCGATGGCCTTGTCCAGTCGTAGCACGCTCTGACCGGTCAGCTTGTCACCTTTCAGCCTGCCCATCTCCATGATGGTCCGGGCGGGACGGAGCACACCCCCGATGTACTGGCTGCCGTTGACGTAGGTCTGATAGATATATCGCCAGCCGATGTGAGCTGGCATAAACGTCCGGATGGCCTTGTCCATTTCCTCGAAAGAGAGAACACCACCATTAGGCAGGTAAATGTCAACGCTGTACTGGTCTGGATGTTCCACCACACGGCTGGATTTATCGCTGGTGAAGCTGTTGATGGTACGCTCCAGGAATTCTTTGGTCACCGTCTGCGTGCCGTTCATTTTGGCAATGATCGTCGCCCGTCTCACTGTGTAGGACAGCTTTTCATCCGTCGGGATCCCCAAAAAGGCTTCCCAGTCAGACAGGCCCCAGGTGGCCTCATTTACGTAGCACTGTTTCCAGGCATCGATGATGTCCAGCCAGATGCGCTTGTGTTCCTCGCTCTGTGTGTCCAGCCAGGATTTAAAGGTTTTATCGTTGATGAGAAACAGAGGCAGGTACTTGCTGACGTCCGGGTCGCTGTCTCGCAGCAGTCTAAAGTTAGGCATTCAGGACCACCTCCACGATGGATGGGATTTGGTCAGTGTCCACACCGATGTTGGCTGTGGCTCCATTGATGGTGAGGTTGTCGTAATCTTCCACCTGGGTCGTGTCGGCGTTCTCAATGATCAGCTGTCCGACTTTGGCATAGCTGACCTTTTTCTCCGTATACTGCTTGCTCAGGAAATATTTATTGAGGACCTTCTTAATGGCATCGGCATCTCCCCCGCCTTTGGTGGGCGTAAGGGCAATGGTCAAGCCCAGTACGGAGGGAGCGATAACGGACACGTCAGCCCCGATGGGGTGCATACTTTCCACTTTTTCTGTCACCCTGACAAAAGGTCCGGGCTGGCCGGTTGGCCGTTAGAGTCAGTCACCAGCAGCTTCACAGTCCCATTGCCGTTCCAAAGAGGGACAACCGTGATGTGCCCCACGCCTTCCACGCTGGTTCCCCACTCGATGTAGTCGTTTATGTTGCCAGAGGTAGCCGGTTGGCGCACCTTAAACAGCAGCCGTTCCCGGAGCTCATCGTCCGTTTCTTCGTCAAATCCATCGTATGTGGCTTTGGCATTGGTTACCCGGGTGATGCCGGGGATGCTCATGGGGATGATCGTAATGGCCCCGGCGGCACGTTGCCTTTGGCACCATACTCCACAGCTTTCACGGGGATGTCTGCCATGGTGGTGACCTTGACGGTCTCCGTGGCCGTAAATTCCGTGCCGTCCTGGGTCTGGAACAGTGCACCCTGGGAGACAGTACCCGTGCCGGTCACAGTGACAGTTCCGATGGCCTGGACAGCTGCCCGTCTAAAGACGCCATGTTCTTCAGCGATGTTTTCCAGATAGTCTCCCCAGCTGGTCTGGGCAAATCCTGCCTGGTTCACCAGGGAGAGCTCTGCATAAGTTTTCTCAAATTCCACGCTGGTAGCATTAATGACGTCCCTGCCGAAGCTGCCTTCGATGGTGCTGTTTGGGTGCATGGCGGAAAGGTCCGCCGCCATGCGTTTCTGGATTTCGTCCTTGCTTTGTGTTTCAAACAATCCTATTCACCTCCTACTGTGATGGACGTACTGCCGTAGACGCTTGTCAGATTGACAGTCAGCGTCAGGTTTTCTCCATCCCTGACGGTTGTCTCGATGGCGTCCACGCTCTTGATGTATGGATTCACCAGGAGCCCATCCTTGATGTATCTCTTGATTTCCGTGGCGCTGATTTCGGAGTTGGACCTTGTGCCGATGAAACGTTCCAGTTCTGTACCATAGTTACCTTCGGCGTTGTAGTCGCCGTGGAGATAGGCCATGTAGCGATAGCGCTCCGTCTTCAGGGCTTTGTAGATCCAGACCTTCAAAGCCTCGTTCCCTGTGACCGTTTTCAAGCGGCCATCATTGTCGTGAACGAAGGTATCATGGGTAAAGTCCCATGCCAGTTCCTGGAGCTCCGGCAGGTTCGCCGTGTAGCTTTTGGCGGTCTGGGTGATAGGCCCGGCGATGAAAGGGTTCATTAAAATGCACCTCGATTCGGACGGACGATTTTGTCCAGGATAATGTATGTCTGGCTGGTGCCATCTTCGGATTCACACGGCATGATGGCAACCTTGTCACCAGGCTTCAGTGTATCCGTTGTAATCCAGGATTCCGAGTAGTAGTGATTGACTGTGTGGGCATGGCTTGCATATTGAGCGTCACCAGATCCTCCTGCTGCGTTTTCTGTGATTGTTTTTATATTCCCTTCTGCCGATCTCTTATATTGGGTCAGAAGATATTCACTTATATAACATTCGGCAGCTTCCAGAATGATGCTCTTGTATCTCACCTTGATGTTGGGCGGTGGCTCCAGGATGGTCCCGATCTGGATAACCGGCTCTGGTTATTTCTCCCCACGCCGTTCATGATTCCAAGGAGCTCACTGTATGGGTTTTTCTTCATTGTGGCCTCCCTACATTCTCGACGTCTTGATGATTTTGCTCGGGGTCAAGTCGCCCATTTCGTTATAATCCGATCCATGGATGACCATATCCTGGCTGCTGCTGTTTCCAATGTAGCCGCCCTGGCCATCGTAAATGACCACATGGTCATTGTCTCCATAAACGATAACGTCGCCTTTTTCCAGCTGTGATGCGTCAAAATCGATTACTTGATCACCAGCATCGGCGCACAGCGTATCCACGTTGACAACCCCCGCTTGCTGCTCCTGTGCCAGGAACGGGCTGTAATAGCTGCCGACTTTCGTTGCTGCTTCCACACATCCTTCCGTTCCGTTATCCATGGTGGTTCCCAGCCAGGCATCAGCCCCGTGTCTAATCCATCCGCATTTACAGTCGTACACCAGTGCTTCCTTCTGTGGTGATCTCTAGACTTGCTTTCGGATCTAGATAACGCAGCGTCAGCTTCATCATGTGTCGGTTGTTCTCGATGGTATGAGAATCAGATACGATCAAGAAGGTCCCTTTCAGCTGCTCTTCCTGGATTTCAACCGCATATCCAGCAATGCACTGGATGTTGCCCAGGGCTTCGACCTCGCTATGCTCGCTTACGCTTTTCAGTAGGGCTTTGGCACTGGCCTGTGTATCCTGTTTGTTGTCGACTTTATACACGCCCTGAATCGTGCCATAGGCTTTGACGTCATTGGAGTTGGTCACAGCCCCGATTACATGGCCGTCCTTGTCAGTGATTTCCACCCGGTTGACCATATCCTCGATGCTGGCGCTGTGGCTGGCTGTGGTCAGATTGGTCATATCGGTGATTGCATACCCCTGGATGATCGTGTCAGCTCTGACGACGTTCAGCCGGTCCTGGGCATCTAGATAGATGTGATAGCTTTTCCCGGATTTCTTTCGTCCCTGTTCCAGGGCTTTCTTAATGATTTCCGTGCCGGTCATTCCGTCGGCCACAAAGTCGACGGTGTATGTCAAATCATCAGCCACACGGCCCAGGGTCAAACCGGCCTTGCTGGCTACCGTGGAGAGAACGTCCTTCACAGGCGCTTTCGAGAATTTCAACGTGTATTTGGATTTTGCCAGATAAATCAGCTTATCGTAGGCAACAAATTCCATCTCGTAGGAGCTGCTTTCCCGGCTCTGCATAAAGATTTTCCCGTGGAAAAGGTCAAACTGGCCGCCAGCCGTTGGGGCGATGCAGTAGTGCATAACCTCGTCCCCTAGATTGACTGTGGGGTTCGTCCATGCCTGGTCCTTTGTGGTATAGGCAATTTTAAAATTCAGTTTCCGGCCCGCCTGTTCCAGGTCCCCGGACCACTCATAGGAAATGATCCAGGCGTGAGATCCACACCTGTGGTTACATCGAGAAGGCTAAATGATTCTGTCATTCACCATCACCCCCGATGCGGCCACCTTGATCAGGTCGCCCGGCTTCACGCCGCCTTTCTTACAGGCCTCATGGCGGCTTCGATACAGCCCATGGGAGACGTCGTGCCAGATCTTACAGCACTGCCGATAGCTCTGCCGATATTCCCTGCCATATCCGTTCCGCTAGTTGCAGTCGTGCCGATGATGCCACCCGTGCCCACCATGGTATCAGGGCGGGATTTAAGCCCGGTCAGTTCGTTAATTTTATCGTTGGAAATCCCAGCGATGTACCGATACTCCCGAAAAGAGATGCTGAAATAGATATCGTAGGTCCCATCCTTGTATCCGTATTTCAGTGATTCGATGAGAAACGGAAGGTCGATGGGGCTGTCCGGCACAGTCAGCTGTACTACCTGGGCAGTTGACCGCCAGTTTTCCAGCTTATAAACATAGTCTTCCGGGCTTTCCGGGATAACATCCACGAAGCTGTAGTTCTGAGCCGGGAAAATCCCATCCAGGCTGATCTCATGGAGTCCCGTCTTGCCTGGCATGTTGTAGTCGCCATCAGCATTGATGGTCACAGTGCCGTTGTTCTGGGAGACGCTCGTTTCCACCGTTTCCGGCATGATCGGGAGCGTCATGGAGTCTCCATTGGCGCTCAGAATCACAGAGTTGACGTTCCCGGAAATGAGTCCGGCTATAAGCCCGCTCCAAAATTCATTCGCCATTAGATCGCCCCCTCCATGCGGTTGATGCTGAACTGCTTCAACTTAAATACAAGTTTTTCCATGATTCGGTCGACGTCTGCATCTTCCCGGACCACAATCTGATCAGCCAGCTTCGGATGGTGATGCTCATGCCGCCTTTCCCGCTACCTTCTTTTCGGCCTCTCGCATATTCCTGCTTCAGGCTCTCAGAATGAGGAATAATTCGAGTGCCGGTGGGCAGGTCCATAATTTCGGGCCCTTGCTCGTGAATAAAAGTAGTTCCACCAGGAAGGCCCATAGTTCCGGTAGCGTGTCCTCCTAGGCTGAAGCTCGGCAGATGAATGCTGGACACGGCGCTCTTGATGCTCTCCACTTTGTCCAGGATCCAATCCAGCGCCCTGTGGGCTATCGTGGAGATCCCGTCAAAAGCCCCTTCGAAGATGGCTTTCATGGTGTTCCACCCATTGGTCCACATGGGGATCAGCGTCCCCGTGATCCAGTCAATCAGGCGCTCAGTTTGCTCATAACGTTGGACACAACGCTGGTGACGACGGCATAGACCTGCGGGAAATTCTCCTTGACGTAGCTGACGATTTCATCCCAGTGGTTGTAGACAACAACAAGCAGCATCACCAGGGCTGTCAGGGCGAAGAAAACCGGGTTTGCGGCGACGGCAGCAGCGATACCACTCATGGCCGTTTTTACGATTCCAGCCATGCGCAGGAAGCCTCCGCCTACGAGACGAAGGGCGCCGGGAATGACCCGAAAGCCTTTTCCGATGATGGAAGCAGCACTCCTGATGTTACGGAAAGTCCGGGGTAATCTGTTGATAAAGATGCTGAAACGCCCCACAGCGCTGATGGATTTCCCTACGCCCAGAGTGATGGCTCCGAATGCTGCCACTACCTGGATGGCATGGACTGCAAAGGCTTTCTGCCCATCACTGAGCCGTTCCACCAGCTTGTGAAGGATTTGACAGCCTGAGCGGTTGCCATGACCACAGGAGCGACGACTCCACGGAGATCCATGAGGGCGTTCTTCATCTGGTTCATGGCGATTTTGTTTTTCTCCGCCGGGGTCAGCATCTTGTTAAATGCCAGCTCCGTGGCTCCCATGGAGTCACCCATCGCTCTCTGTGCGTCTTTCAGCTGCCCCAGATCTTTGGTTAGGACCTTGAAAGCATTGGCCGCTTCGACTCTGCCGAACAGGTGCTGGATGGCTGTCTGATCATCGCCGACCTTTTCCTTGACTTCAGTTAGGAACTGGATCCATCCGACTTGTCTAGGTGTTCCGGTGTGAAGTCAATCCCCATGGCTGCGGCTGTTTTAACCGTTTGCTGACTCTGTTTGGACACAGCGCTCAAAATACCCTGGAAGCCGGTGAAAGCCTCGGACGTCTGTACGCCGTTTTTAGTCAAGATCGCCATGCTGGCGAACAAATCGTCTGTGCTGACTTTGGCCAGGCTGGCTGCCGTGGCCACGGAACCAATGCCCTGAGCCAGGTCGCCGAAGGTGGTTTTGCCCAGGTTCTGCGTCATTAGCATCTGATCCGTGATTTTCCCGGCGTTTTCAGCACTCAGGCCGTAGGAGTTGAGCACTGTCGTCAGTCCGTCAATAGCCGTCGTCGTGTCGGTGAAGCCAGCCTTTGCGGCAATGGCTGCTGTCCGAACGAAGTCGGTCACGTGGGCCGTGTCAACGGAAGCGGAAATTGCCTGATATTCAGCTTCAGCCAGTTCGGTCACGCTCATGCCGGTTTCATCGGAGATCTGGCGAATCCCATTGGACAGTTGCTGAAGGCTGACTACGTTTGTATCCACCAGCGTGCTGACTTTAGCCATGCCACGTTCGAAGTCGCTGTGGAGCTTCAACCCGGCAGCGGCGGCAGCATAATGGGCGCCATGGCCGTTGAAACCGTCGCTCCGACAGAAGACATTGTTCCGCCGATGCTCTTCAAATTCCTGCCGAATCGGTTTGTCATCTTTTCCGACTCCGTCAGGCTATTGCTGACTTTCTTCAGCACAGGACTGAACTGATCATGGAGCCGGATGATGGCGTCAATGACTCGTGCCATGATCGTCCCCTCCCTTCTTCAAAGATTCGATTTCTGCGTTCCGTTCTGCGATTTCGTATGCTGCGAACGAAAAAAGGACCTGTTTCTCCCGGATTGGCATGCGCTCAACCCGGGCCGGGTCCATATTGTGAAACCGGAAGAGGAAGTACATGCGCTCAACTTCCCCGTCCGTCTCTATCAGTTTTTTACTATTTCATCCGTTTCGTCCTGGCTCGTGTATCCGTTGACCTTGCTGATTTCCTGGGAAATATCACTGATTTCGCCAGCCAGGAACAGCTTTTTTACAAGGTCATTAGGAGAGGCCGCTCCGAATTTCTTCATCAATCCCTTGTCTTTCATCGACGGGTCCTTGATGCCTTCGACGCAGGTCCGAACCGACAGCGCATAGGTGTCGATGCTCTTCAGGCCGCCTTTTTTGTCCAGGTTTACAGCACTTTCCTGGATCTCGGAATACAGCTCCGGGTCGATTGGTTGCAATTCCAATTCAAAAGGAGCCCCCAGGCTGCAGAGAGCCTGGGGATTTCCATCTTTTTAGTCTGCTTTTCTTCAATTTTTTTTTGTGTCTGCATTAAGCAGCAGTGCGAGTACGCTCATGCTTTTTCTCCTTATTCTTCGTCGATCAGGTCAAGCAGGTCGAAATCCTCGAAAGTGAAGTTCTGGTCTTCCTCGCCTACCTTGCCCAGTTCCCAGTTGATCAGGTCGACGGCGTCAAACATTACGCCATACAGGGCAATCCGTTCTGCGCCCAGGGAGTTGGGGTCGTCCAGCTTGCTGATCAGCGTAAATTTTACCTGTTTCCCTTCCTTGATGGCCGGGGCCAGCTTTTTAATCAGGTAGGAGCTGACTTTGTGCAGCTTGATGCTGCCTTTGGCTTCATATCCTGTGGTCTTGTATCCGTCAACCAGATGGCGGCTGCGCTTGATGGCCGTCTTCTGGGCAGTCAGGGTAGCTTTACAGGAGATGATTTCGGCAATTTCGTCTCCATCCAGCCAGAGCTGCCCATAAGAACCATAGACGACTCGCTGAGTATCAACCTCGTGCATCTATATCCCTCCTTATTGGATGATGTTGCTGACTTCAATGTGTTCGATGGCATCCAGCATGGAGATAGTGGATTTAATGAACACATTCTCGCCAATGTTGGCCTTCTTGATGGCCAGATCGGTCATGCTTTCCAGTTCGTCACGGGTGTATTTCCCATTGGCTTCCAACCAGTTCTTCGTGGCTTCAATGTCGATTTCCGCCAGGTTCTGGCCGACTTCCAGGAGTCCTTCTTTTTCCAGCTCGTGGAAATAACCGTTGATGGCGGTCACCAGCAGGCACCGGTTGTCATAACTATTGGCGTATTTTCCGATGTAGCTGTCGTGCCCGGTCTGCTTGATGTCGTCGTGGATCATATCCATCAGATCCACCAGCTTGATTTTCTGGTAGGAGTTCAGCTTGCCCTGGACAGTAGTCACGTAGGAGTTGACGCCTTTGCAGATCTTAATTTTCTCGCCATCGTTAAAGAAGAACAGTTCTCCATTGCCCACCTTTTCATCCCGTTCATCGCTGGTGTAGCTGTCGCAGGCGATCAGCTCAGGAGCCGGGGCATACGTGCAGGAGATGGTCATCGGAGTACCGCAAATGATGCCCGCTACTCTGGAACAGTACTGGGCAGCAGTATAGGTCTTGCTCTTCGTCTGAAGCTAGTATTGGTGAAGTTCACCACGCCTTCGAAGTCGGCTGCTTCATTGGGTAGGACGGCCTTCACGGCCTTGTCCTTAACGGTGCGCATGGATTTAATCCAGGATGCCACGCTTTCCGCATTCTCTGCAGAAATGCCAGGGATTACCAGCCAATCAAAACGGACATTTTCCAGGGTTTTCAGAATGTCGGTGTAGGTGGTGTCTTTGACGGTATAAACAAGAATCTTTCTGGGGCTGGTCTGGTAACCTTTGAGAGCCAGCTGGATCTGTTCTACGTTGTCGGCAGCCAGCCCGGATTCCGGGATATCGTCAACAGAGTAGATGGTCAGCGGCTCCAGCGGTTGGGTTTCGGTCAGAATCATGGCCAGGATGCCACGCTGACTGCGCTGGATGGCCGTGATGCCCCGTTCTTTAAACGTCACGATGACGCTAGGTGCTTTTTGAGCCATTTTCTCACTCCTTTAAAAGTTCAATGTCTTGTTCGATATTTCCGATGGTCGGTGGATCTTCTTCTTTGCCAGCGATGACGTCGTAGAAGGAAAAACTGAGAGTCGCAGAGAGGATATCTGCGTCTTTTCCGTTTGTTTCAGTCGAAATCCCATCGAAGTTGAAGACCCTGTCGCCAACCTGGAGACCGAATGTGAAGAGCTCCCGGAGCCGCTTCCGGACCTTGTACAGCTCGATAGCAGAGTTCCGGTTCTTCTGGGTAAAGTAATCAATGTGTAGAGTGCAGGACCTTTTCAAGCTCCTGCTGTACACCATTTGAGGCTGTCAAGCTCGAAAAAACGAAGGAAGAAGCACGGCAGCCGGAAGGACCTCTGGACATCGTCCAGGTTCACGTCCACGTCCGGCCACGCCGCCTTCAGCTGAGCTCTGACGGCCTTCAGGATATCTGTGTCGTCAATCATGAGCAATCTTCCTTTTAATTTCTGCTATGAATCTGTCCATCTCCTTGCCGACTTCATCCGATGCATTGAAAGCGTCACATGCCTTTTCAAAAAAGTGCCGCCCCTGGACGAAGCCGATGGTTTTTCCCTTCCGGGTTACCAGCTTGTGTCCCCGTTCCACCAGGTGATAGTGGGGCGATGTGTTCCGTAGCTGATATTCCAGGCTGTCAACAGTCATGCCCTCGATTTCCGATTTCCAGGACTTACTAAGCTTTCGCTTGTGATCGGTCCCAGAATCCGGGGTTTTCTCGATGGCTTTCTTTTTTAGCACATCACCGGTCTTTTTGAGGTGCTTTTCAACCTCTTTCGGGTAATGCTGAGCGGCTTCCAGGATATCGGTGTTTAGTTCTTCCATGCCCTTGATCGCAAAATCAGCCATAGCATCACGCTCCCATCCATCCTGGACAGATTCCGGAGGATCACCACGAAGCCGTTCCACGCACATCAGCTCCAGGGATTCATGCTGCATGTCCGGGTCAGAAATGTAGGTCACCAGGTAGTGATGGTCTTTATATCGAACCCAACAGCCGTCCGTGATTCCCTTGCGATAGCGGATCACGATCTTGACAGTGGCGTCGTTCCGGTCGGTCCCATCCTCCTTGTACTGAAGGCCCCGGACAGGAGCGATCCAGGCAGAAACGTTGGAATACAGCACTCTATCTGTCTGAATGTCAAGGTCGGTCCCTGCCGTTACCGTTGGCCGATAGATGGTCACCTTTCTATTCAGTAGCCCAGGATTGCAAATCATTCCGTCCTCACCGCCTTTTCAGGGTATGCATCAGACATCTCAATCAAACGCAGCATGCTCGTAATGCTGTGGTTGTATTCCTGGACGTTGGATTTTGACACCAGTGCCCGGTCAGAGTACCAGTGCGCCACCAGGAGCTTAGCACAGGTCAGCATCAGAGGAGTGTCTGCGCTTTCCGTCCATTCCTTCCCCGTGCTGTTCACAATGTATTCTTTTGCAGAAGCCATCAGGGATTGGATGAGAGAGTCTTCGTCCGTCAGATCAGAGTCGACATGGAGATAGTTTTTGAAATCTTTGAGTTCCATTCTCTTCCCTCCTCAAAAGAGGCGGGAGAGGGTTAGGCCCCCGCCTTGTTGATCAGCACCAGGCCGTTGGCGTCAACAACTTTGCCGTCATACAGGCCAATGCTCTGATAAATGCGGTTTCTGGTGGCGTTGTCGACGTAGGACACAAGGTCCATGGCATAAGCTACGTTCAGGATGTATTTGCTCATGTCAAAGGCAAAGGCAACAGTGTTCCCGGCTTCGGCGGTGTCCAGGGACGGCAGGAAGTCGGTGAAGACAACCGGCTTGCCCAGGATCCGTGCAGCAGGAGCGCCGTCGATACCGTAGTTGACGTGAGCGATGGGCTGGCCAGCGGTATCGGTGATCCCGGCAAAATCCAGGAAGGTGGATTCATTCATCACCAGCACAGAGCCGCTCTTGTATGCGGAAGGAATGGACTTCAGAATGCTGATCAGGAATTTGTAATCCGGAGCTTTGGTGGTCAATTTCGCAGCAGGAGTAGCTTTGATGATGCCGGTGGGCTTGCCAGTGCCGTCGCCGGAAATGATGGCTTCTTCTAGAGCCAGAGTCATCGCCTTAGATACGTCCTGGACCAGGGCCTGCTCGAAAATGGCCATGCTCTTGATTTGAGCCTGGAATGTCAGGCCGACAGCTGCAGCCAGCTGGTACCCAGCGAATGCCACGGAAGTGGTCTTTTTCCCGTCAGCGGCAATGGTTGCCCCTTCGTCTACCCATTTAGCGGTGGCTTCCAGAGTGGAGGTGGGAACGGTCATACCGGCAGGATAGTTCAGGTGACGAACCAGGGGAAGGATGTTCCCGTATTTCATCATCTTTTCGACGATTTCATTCAGCACGGGAACGGGAATCACAGCTCCGTTGTTGCGGTAGTCGCAACAGCCCGGAACATGGGGTCCATCTTTCCTTCTAGTACATAGTCCATAAATGCCTGGCGATATTCAGGCGTGCTGGCGAAGGTTTTCGCATTCACAACAGGTGCCTTTTTCGGAGCACCTACATCAGCCAGGATGTTCCCGGCATAAGCACCGTTGTCCATCTGACTTGCGATGCTGTTTCTCAGCATTTCTGCATGCTGATCTTCCTGGGCCTTCTTCAGCTCAGCGTTCAGGCCTTCCATTTCCTTCTGGATGTTCTTCAGCTGTTCGACGGTTGCAGTCTTGGAGCGTTCCAGCAGTTCAGTTTTTTTCTGGATGATTTCAGTGATAGTCATTAAGCATTCCCTCTTTCTTTTTCAGGCATTAAAAAAGCGCTGCGATCTGGATCCGCATGCGCTCTTCAATCAGATTTTGTTCAGTTTTTCTAGCTTCTTCGAAGCTTCGCTGGACGGCCGCTAGGGAGGTCGCCTCATAGGCAGGAAAGTCAACGGCAGAGACGTCAAAAAGGTTCCGCATGGTCTTGATGTGCCGCATGTGGTTGTCCAGATCATAGTCCACATCCTGGGAATATCCCCCGAAGCTCATTTTGTTGACGTCGCCTCTTTTGATCAGGGCATACAGGTCCTTCCCGGCAGTTGTAGGTGCCAGTTTTGCCCGGATTTTCAAGCCGTTCTGGTCCGGAGTCACCTGCAGCGTGCCGTTTGTGGTCCTTGCCAGGACCATGCCTTCCGGGCTGTGGTTGTACCTCAGCACCACGTTGGACAGATCTGCTGCGGAGAACGCTCCTCTTTCAATGACCTCTTTGTACTGGGTGCCGTCTTCATCGGTCCATAGGACTGTAGGAGAGTCGTAGACAGCAGCATAGCCTTCAATGACCATGTCTTCGTCAGATGGTTTGACATCAATCTGCCGGATCATCAGTTGGTCCTTGTTCATCCTTCTCACCTCCCTTCTGGGACTGGCTCATCTGATACTGGCTCACGATATCCGTGTTGGCCACGTTCAGCGTCTGGACACGGTCGTCGCCGTCAGCGATGGGCGGCAGGTTCATGATTTCCAGGCTCTGGTTTGTTGTCAGAATGCCCAGAGGACGAAGCTGCCGGATCAGTTCCACTTTGGTATCCGTGCTGGCGTAGGTCAGCCGGTTGGCGTCGAACACGATTTCATTCCCAGCGGCAATCTCATCCGGAGTGAAAAGCTTCCGTGTGAATTCCTGACTCATCTGAATGGAGAACGGTTCAATTACGGATTCGAAGAATGCACTCCAGGACGTTTCATCGTAGATTCCCTCAGCGATGGCTTGGACACGCCAAAGTAGCGATATATGTTGTCCCGAACGAATTCCAGCTGTGCCGTATCGGCTGCCTTTGGTTCACTGTCCACAGGCGTAAATTCCATGGTTCCGTCAGTGACCACCATACCGCCCTGGGCAGGGTCCTTCAGATTTTCGTTGAGCATCTTTGCCTTGCTTTTCCACGCTTCAGTTCCCGCCTGCCCGGCGATTTTAGCGATGCCACGGATCCGCCCGGAATTTTCCACCACATTTTCAAAGCTCTGTCCCAGTTTAGTCAGCAGGGCCATATGATTCGCCAGGTTATCGTCGGTGTCAGCGAAAAATTCCCCCTGCTGGAACATGCTCCGGAGATGGATCAGATCCGTGTATGGAATGGTCCTGGTGGAATGAGTCCCGCCATAGCGGAACATTATGTAGAGGTTCCCACGATCGTCTTCCCGGGCTTCACAGCTCTGGTATTCCATAGGCCACAGCTGATGACATTCCGCTGCCGATCCCTCTTGATGTAGGCGAAGGCGTTTTTGTTTGCCACAGCCTTTGTGGCTAGGTTATACAAGAAGCTGTAAGCATTCATGTACGGGTTCGGAGAAATGGCCAGCAGCGTTTGAAGCTGGCTGTTGTTAGCCGGCTGCTTCTTTCCCTTTTTCATCACTACATAGTTCGGGTGCAGCTTCGCCACATGAGTAGCCACCCGGTCGATGCAGGTCTTGATCAGGATGTCCTTGCTATAGTCTTCCATTGGGACGAAGAAGTTACTCCATCCGTTGATCATCTGGAATGTAGTGGTCTTTGGCTCTTTTGTCCCACCGAATACAGCGTCGAAGGCGCTTCTCAGGATTCCTTTCATAATTTCACCTCCTTCCTAGATTTCATCTTTGTGGTCAAGATACACACAAAACGCATCCAGCAGGCTGCTGTAGCCGTCGATGCGTTTCCTCAAATTTCTGTTTTTATATGGTTTTACATTGCCCTGTGTGTCTGTGACTGCCTCTGTATTGAGCAAGCACCACAAGAGCACTGGGTTGTAGTTGTACACGATTTTCCGCTTCTTGAACCATGCCTTCGAAAGGTACATCTGCGAAGACAATCCCTTGAAATTCTGCTGGACTTTCTCCGTCAAGTCCTTCCCGAAGTTTTCTTCCAGGTCTTTGGTCAAGTACTGGGCGTTGTAGGCATCGTAGCCTATTTTGTAGGCGTATACATTGTGCTCTGCCTGAAGTTCCTGGAACCAGTTGACGACGTCTTTTTGGTCAATCACATTCCCTGGGCAGGTTCTCACCCATCCGTTGCGGATCCAAACGTCGTAGGGCACTTTATCCTTTTCGATATGCTCCTGAAGGGTATCTTCGGGAATCCAGTACATCTGATGCACCATCAGCTTTGGTTCATCCGTATCCGGATCATTTACGGGAAAGGCAGCGGTCGCACATGTGAGGTCAGTGGTCTCAGACAAGTCGACGCCGCCGAAGAAATACATACCTGAGAGATCATCCAGATTGAAAGTCTCTTTGTTTTCAACGTCTTCCAGGTTGAAGAAGGTATCCCGGGCGTTTCTCTGAAGTTGAACTGCTTCACCAGCAGGTCACGCATGGTCTTTTCATCCAGGGTGGCCCGGTTGAATTCCCGCTCCAGCCGCTCCGGATTCTTGCTGACGCCCAGGTTCGGGTTGGCCTTTATCCAGTTGGACGGATCCACGACTTCTTCTTTGGAATCCAGCTCGTAGATGATCGGAAGGGTTGACTCGTCGACATATCTGCCGGTGCTGTAGCCGTCGATGATACTCATGTATTCGCTGTACTTTGTGTCGAAAAGGCTGTCCCTTTCGTAATAGCCGCCTGTTGACATGATTACAGTCAAGGGCTGGCTCCGTGAGTAGGTGCCGCCTTTCAGGACATCGTACATGTTCCGGTCCTTGATGGCATGAAGTTCATCCAGGAACATTCCGGAGACGTTCAACCCATCCAGGGTAGCCGGAGTTCTTTGACAGCGGGACGAATTTTCCGCCGTTTTCCTTGCATTCAATCAGATTGACCTTGGGCCGGAGGTATTTTTTTTAAGCTGGCGTCATGGTTGATCATTGAAATGGCGTATTCCCAGACAACTTTCGCCTGGGACCTGTCAGTTGCTGCCGTATAGATTTCCGGTCCATCTTCGCCGTCAGCCAGTAAAAGATAAAGGGCCATAGCTGCACCCAGAATGGATTTTGCGTTCTTTCGACCGATAAAAAGAAAAACCTCTCTGTACTGCCGGATGTTCTGATCATTGACGAAGCCGAAAGTGGCTTCCACCAGGGCTTTTTGCCAGAGCTCCAACTTGAATCGAGGGGTTCCCCGCATCTTTGGAATGCAGCAGAAAGTCTCGATGAATGTCACCGCTCTGTCAGCTGCCTTTTTGTCAAAATGGAATTTCCCAGGATGCTGGATGTTCTTTGTCAAATGTTGATAGACTGCTTTTAACTTTTTGCAGGCATTGATTTGTCCCGATTGGAGCACATTGTTATATTCTTCGATGGCTGATGTCATTTGTTCAGGAAAGCTTTCAGTTCATCTGCTCCTTCCTGGTTCGGAGCAATGTCTTCCAGTTTCTTCAGCGTGGCCAGGAGGCCATCCATGGACAGCTTGTAGGCCTTGAGGGATGCCGACGCATCGTACCGGATTGATTCCGTCCGTTCTTGTAGGTATCCACATACCCTTCTTTCTGGATGATGTGCTCCAGCTCATCCAGAGATGCCAGGAAAAACGCTGCTCTTTTGATGAGGAGCATCGCTTCCGCTTGTCTGGGGGATCCGTTGAAGATTTTCTTCAGCTGGTTAATATATCGTGTTTGGGCTCCTCGCCTTGTTTTCTCGTCCGCCATCCATTTCGCCTCCTTTCACGTTGATTACACCCCCTCCGGAAACTGCCTGTATCGCACGCAAGAGTGGGGACGGGTCGTTTTGCCCCCGCCGAAAAAGCTACCCCGGGGGGGGTGGGTCAGCGCCGCCGCTCCTTTTCCCGAACAGCCACCACATGCCCCTCGCTGTCGTAGCTGTAGCTTCTGCTGCTGGCTCCCTGCTCGAAGCGATGGTGCAGCTTGTTGTGGCAGTCGTTGCAAAGCAGCATCAGGTTCCTCGGGTTGAGGCTGATGCTCGGGTTGTTGATGTTGTCCGGAGTCAGCTCAATGATGTGGTGCACCTGATGTGCTCCAGGTCTTCCGCATTTATCGCAGATAAAATGTTTCTTTTCTCGAATCAGCCTGGCTAAATCCTTCCACGCTTTTGAATCATAAAACCGTTTTGCAAAATCTCTTGCCATTTTCTTTTCCCAAAAAATCCTTTCTAAAAAATCCCTCCACGAAAAAAGCCCTCGCATTTGCGGGGGCCGTTTCCGGTACGTTGCTTAAATCTTAGAAAGGAGGTGAACATCATGCGAAGCAGGGACGAGGGTCGTTTTGTCTCTCACTTCTTACAGCTTACATGATATCACGAGAGACTCCTACGATTCACTACGCACTTTTTCTCTCTCATCAAAAATCCTATCAAAGACATTGAGTCCTTTTTTGTGGAGCAGATAAGTCTGGCTCTCTTCATAGCCAATTCGCCGCGCGATGAAGCTCCACGACCGCATATTGATATAGCGCTCCTCCAGGATAGCTTGATAGCGCCCATCCTTGATTTCGAAGATGATAGAAAGTGCCATTCTCTTTTTCTTTATCAGCGAATCCCACCTATCATTAGCCTCATCGACCAAGGACTGGATCATGCCGATTCGGTCTGCGATATCTGACGGCACGCCGCCATCGACTCTGTCCTTCGAGTAGTTAATGGACTTGATCCTGTAGAGATTGTTTTTCAGCTCGACAATGCGATCTTCCAAGGACTTGAGCGCGAAGTTGTCTTCTCTCAAACTTTTTAAAAAATCCCGTCCTGTCATAAGTCGAGAGCCTTAATCAAGAGTTCCATCTGTTCAATCACGGACTTCCACGTATTGCGCTGTCTTTTTAATGACTTTTGAAACTCTTTGAGCCCGTACCGCACGTCTTCGCTGCAGTCAATCTTTCCCGGCTTTGGCACGCTGTGCGCTTGGATGGCCATGGAATAAATCTCCATGAGAACTTCCTCGATTTCTCCCCCCATATCGTTCAATGCAGCCGCCAGTCCTTGACAATATTCATGACATTCTTTTTGATTCATTGTTCAGTCCTCCTCGGTTTCTTCTTGGATTTTCTTGACCGCATCTTTCAGGACTTCATTCGCCTCATCCATCGTTTCGCAGGTCGCCAGGCTGATGGCATCATCCGAGTTGCGGATTTTAGCTAAAACAAAATATCTGTTTTGTCCTGCCGGGAGCGTCGCTGCCCTGATATAGACAGCGACCACATCCTGCATCCTAATAGCGGCATCTTCGCCAATTAAAAATTCCATCACTCAGTCCTCCTAAAACAGCGGTCTGACTCTCGTGAGCCACGGCTTAATATCGTCAACTGACCTAGCCAAAATGTAGGTCCCGCCGTGCTGCTCGCAGATTTGTTGAAATTCCACCTGCCACGGCGACTGTTTGCCCGTGGCTGTTTTGATTTCGACATACAACGTTTTTCCGTCCTTCAGCGCTGTAAGATCAGGAAATCCTCGCCTACTCCCAAGTCCCTGCTGATGCCTCGTCACGTCATAGCCATCAATCACCAGGCATTTCTCACTGCCTGCAGAATCACTGATTCTGGTTGTTTTTTCGTTTCCAATTCTCATTTTTCATGCCTTCTTTCAAAACGGAAACTCTTCGTCGAAATAATTTTGTTCTTCCACTTTCGGTCCCTGCGGTTTCGCAGGCTGACTGACAGGCCCGCCGCCAGGTCCAAAGGCATCCATGGGACCGGATGGAGCGCTGCTTCCTTTTGGCTCCACAAATTCAAGGTGATCCGCAATGACCTCCGTGACCCAGTGCTTTTGACCGTCCTTCCCTTCGTAGGATCTAATCTGGAGTCGTCCCTCGACGAGAGCGCGCTGGCCTTTGTGGAGAAAATTGCCCGCAACCTCTGCCGTCTTATTCCAGGTCACGATGTTGATGAAGTCCGCTTCTTTGTCTTTTCCCCTCGAAAATGGCCGGTCAACGGCCAAGGTAAAAGTTGTGCAGAGCTTGTCGTTCGCTGTCATTCTCGCTTCTGGCTCTCTTGTGAGCCTGCCCAGTAAGATAATTTTATTCATGGTTGAGCTCCTTCCTTATGCAGCAAGAAAATCAGGGCTTTTAGTGACAGCCTGCTGATAAACAAGTTAAGCAAATCGGTGTTATTCATTGCTCCCATCAGTTTAAATGCCTTAATCCATTGCTTTCTTCTTATCCGTTTGATTTATTCATGGTTGAGCCCCTCCCATTCGCTGATTTTTCCCCTCGACAAAAATCCCGTAAGGCTTGATCATCTCCCAAATCCTGCTGCCGATGGCTCATCGCAGGCCGTGATGTCGTTGAGTCGATATTCGCTGCTGATGATTGTCGTCAAGTGGTTCAGGTATCTGGCATTGATGATGTCATAGATGATTCTAAGCTCTTCCCTGTCGACATCGACCAGACGGCCATTTTCGACCCTGCCACCCAGCTTAAAGAGGTCGTCGATGTAGAGATTCTGGCAAGTCTTCCATTTTTCCATAGCGTCAGCATAGTCGTCGACAAAGCTCCTTGATGCCTTGACAAGGTTTGGCATTTCAGACCGATACGAGAAATAGTAGTGAGGCTCCCCGCATGTCCTCGTGAGCTCTTGGCACACAGCAATGCAAAGGTGCGTCTTGCCCATTCCAGAGCGGCCAAAGATTCCGATGCCCGGCCCGCCTTTGATGTGCTCCTTCAGGTATCTTTCGGCCATGGCTTCATCTTGCCCGCCATTTCAGACCTGGACCCGTCGAAGGACTCCAATGTGTATTTTTCGTAGTCCTTAGGACTAACGCCGGACTGCTTCAGGCGTCTCACCACTTGCCGACGCTCCCAGCATTTAGGGCAATGAGCCATAGCCGTGGCGCCGTTTTCTTCTGTTACAGCAATCCAGCCGCTGCATCGACATTCGTCGCAATAAATCCCGTCTTGTGGCTCTGGGTGCCTCGGCTCCATCGGTGGCCTATCCTGCATTTTCTTTTTCACCCGCTCAAGCATTGCTTTAATATAAGGTTCCACAGTCTTCCCTCCTAGCACGGGATGCCCATATCCTTGGGCTCCGTCTTGATTTTTTCGACCTTCTCTTTTGGCTGCACGAATGCAGCAAGGCCTAGAGATATGGTCTCTTCGATGATGGCGATCTTCTTGGCATCGTCACCGGCTGCCCATTGGTCCAGCTTTCTGAGGTTGATCTCGACAGCCCTTTTTGTCGTCGCCCTCCTCGATGCCTTCCTGGACTCCACCCAATCTTCCAGGGCGGAGATAAGGGCAGGATTTGAGGTGTAGTTTTCAATGATCCCCTAGGGGGTTATTCTTACATTCTTTCTTTCTTACTTTCTTGTTTATTGTTGTGTTCTCGCTGTGTTCTCGCTGTGTTCTCGCTGTGTTCTCTGCTGTGTTCTCTGCCTCTTCTTCAAGCTGGTAGACACGCCATTTTACTATGGTTATGAGCGTCCCTCGCTGTGTTCTCTGGTGTGTGCTAAAACCGAGGGTTTCAAACCGTGCAAGAGCCTTGCGAACGACCTCACGAGAGACTCCATCGCCAGCCCTCAGGGCAATCTCGGAAAGAGAGGTAAAGCACTGTCCTGGTTGAGAGTGATGGGTTTTCCTAGGACGTCCCATTTTCTAGGCTTCCACGTCACCATACACATCAGAGTGATAAGGACTGCTTTCTGCGCCGGCGTCGAATTGAGCCAGATCGGATCATCGATGAGCGAGCGATAGATTTTAACAAACCCCTCTTCCTTGCCCATATTGCTCACCTTCCTTCGATGTAGACCGGAACCCCGATAGAAGTCTCAATTCGATCCTGAAATTCCCTCATGTCGGAATTTGTCGCGACAAATGGATGAGGTGGATTTCCTTGAGATTAGAAAAAAGATAATTTTGTTCGCATTCCCGCAGCCAATATTCCAATGTCTCGATGCTCATATGAGTCTTCATGACTCGGCGCCGCCTCGGTCCAACGTCGCCGTTTTGGATAAAAATTTCATTCATGATTTTCGGATCATAGTTAGCCTCGATCATGATCTTGGTAAGACCCGAAAAAGCTCTTGGCATATATTGCGTGTCAGTTGCAAAAAGCAAGGTATCGACGCTATCTTTGATGACAAACATGAGCGGCTCTGCTGCATCGTGGATGGCAGAGAATGCCATAATCGTAAAGGCTCCTGCCTTGGTCACATGCTTGATTCCGTCCTCATCGTTAGAATGGAGAGGATACGCCGATAAGGCATCTCCGCATCCAATGGCTGCAAGGGTCCCGCCGCTTGCAAAAACCGGAATCATCCGGCTTAAAAGGTGAATCGCTGCCATCGCATGGTCCATGTGCTCATGGCTAATCACGCAGCCCTGGAGCCTCGAAAAATCCCATTTCATGCCCATGGCAATGCGCTTCCACGGGATTCCGCATTCCAGCAGCAGCTGGTCCCCGTTCGGCGCCGTCAGGACATAGCAGTTCCCACTGCTTCCAGTTGCAATCGTCTTAATCTCCATCAGAAATCCATCTCCATGATTTCCTGCGCAGGGTCTGCAGCTGGCTGGCTTACAGGCACTTTTTCAGGCTCTTGAGGCATGGCCATGTGCACAGGCATGGCCACAGTTGTGGATTCAGGCAGCGCCGTGACAGGCTCCGAGAGATCTACAACTTCCGCTGCCTTCTGCGCCTCGATGATGCCCGCCTGGATGTCATCGTCACCTTGGGCTTGGTCAAGGAGCTGAGACGCACGGTAAGTACTATCAATCTTGGAGGGGTCTTTTGGGACGGCCTTGGCTGCAGCAATATAGAGCGTCTTCATGGCCATTTCTTCGTACCAGGCATTCCAGATAGCTTTGGCTGCAGCGGTATTTTTTCTCTTGTCAATGTCGGCCTTGGACATGACGACCAATTTGTTTTGGAGCTGATTTTCATAGGTGATATAAGCAAACCCGCCTACCAACTTGCCCCGATCCACAAAGACGTTTTTCGGAGGATTAAACTCAAAGGTATCATAAGGATGATTGGCGTCCTTGAAGTGAGGAGTAAATTGGTCATTTTCGTAGACAAGATGAGCATCAATGTCAACGATTTTCCCAACAGCATATTTCGTGGCCTCGAAGATGCGGCCCTTGTAGCCCTTCTGGACGGAGAACCGGTATTTTCCTCCCGCCTTCCCGTCCTTTCTGGCGACGGGGTAGAGCATGGCTTCAGAGCGCATATCAAAGCCGATTTGTGCGCAGACCATAAGGTCTTGAGCCAGCTTGTAGTCGACAATGACATCTTTCCAAGCGATGCCGTTGTCCGTCAGAAATTTATCCATCTGGATAAAATAGCCCTGGATGAGGTCTTTCTGCTCGTCAGTCACTGGGAAAGCGATTTCCGAGAGCATCTTCTTCACGAAATTTTCCGATACGTTAGTTGTCAGTGCTTTAGTCATTTCAATTCTCCTTTTCCACTCTCAAAGTCTTGTCATTTTCACTCACAATCAATCTAATCAGCTGACTCGGCATGTCAACGAGCTTAACGACTGATTCCGCATTGTCGATAAAAATGGGAGCCGTCACATGATATTCGTCTGCCAGGGCTTTGATAATTTCAAGGCCGACGTTAATCCGTGCGCCGGTATTGAGATCCTTGTAGGGGACTCCGTGATAGCTCGTCTCGCAACACTCCTCGATGCCTTCGTTCGTCACATTAGGCCGAAACATGATAAAGTTCACGTTCGGGATTTTTTCTTCCAATTTTGCACTTAATCGGTCCGTTTTTTCTCTCACAAACTGCTCGCAGAGATAGAGCTGGCGCTCCAGGTCAATGAGATGCATGGAGAGTGTCTTTTCTTCCTTTAGCAGCTCACCAATACGGGCGTTAAGCTGATTGTTTCGGTCAGCTGCAGCAATGATGGCCTTGGCTGCATCAAGCTTGGCAGTGAGAGTCTCAATTTCCTGGTCATATTGAGCCAGGGTAGGATCTTTTTGCGGCTGGTCCATATGAGCCTTGAGTCCATGGCCTGCTGGATGAGGCGGACCTCTTCTTCCGTCGGTGGTGCGACTTTGAGGAGTTTGGCCCGAGTGGCAAATTCATCCCTAAAATCTCGCCGAATAACCAGATCCTCATCTGCCGCCTTGGCCTTCATTTCAAGGGCTGTCAGGTCTTTTTGCTTGGCTTCCAGGTCAGCCTTTTTGGCCTTGCCTTCTTCGCGAATTTTCTTCAGCAATTCTGCTTTTTGCCGTTTAAAATCCGCTTCATCCTCCTCCATGGCCGCCTTAGCTTTTTCAATGCTTTCTGGCGGCAGACTTTGGCCACAGGTGGGACAAATCGTGTCGATAGGCATCTTAGTGTAGACACTAGAAAAAACCTCTCTAAAACGATTTCTGAGGCTTCCAAGCCCTCATTGATGCGGGCAATTTCATTTCGGAAAGCAGCATGCTGCGCCCAGAATCCATCACAGATTTCCTTTTGCTCTGATGCCGATTTCTGCGCTTCCATTTCCTTATTCATCAAATCCCGCATCCGCTCTTGATAAACTGTTTCTCTAGCTGATTTCATGGCCACGATCTTCGCCTTAATCGTCGCCAGTTCTTCTTGGGCTTTGACCTTTTGGTCCATGGCGGACTTGGCCATCTTTTCTTGCCTCAGGGCTTCGATTTTTTCTGGGATCGTCTTGATGTCAATCCTGGCGTCGTCAAGACTCGCAAGATTAATATCGACCAGTCCCTTACGACATTCGTCAATTCTGGGACCGATTTCATCTTTCTCTTTGTTCGTGGCTCTAATCGCAGCCCTGACGCCTTTTTTCGTGGTTTCCATATCCCTGCCTACAGCAAGGTCGAGGACCTCTTCCAGGTCCGCATTGTCCTTGACGATTTCTTCGGTGGTCACATCTCCGCAGAGCTGCATCAGGAGCTGCCGACGCTCCTGCCAGCTGAGGCGCTCATTAAAGTAAAGTGGATCCGTGATGAGCTTAAAAATCTTTTCGTCGATGAGGCCGTTAATGGCCTTGGCATATTCGCCCGCGCTAATGGGCGTCGCGGCCCCGACTGGGCCATAGGCATATTCAGTCGTATTTCCAACCATGACAGCTTCAGCGGCGCCCCGCTGCTTGCGCCATTTTTCCTTGTATGTCCTCGTCAGCTCAATCTGCCGTCCATCGTGCTCAATCACGGCGGTTACTTGGTGATCAATGCGGGGGATGACCTCCCCCTTCTCGTCCAAGGTCTTGATTCCAAAGTCCTTCTCGTCGTGGCTGTTCTTCCCGAAAAGAAGCCAGGTAAAGGCATCAAAAAGGGTTGATTTTCCGCATCCATTGCTGCCGTAGACATCGACATTTTGGCCGGTGGCATCGAGGGTAAAGGCCTTGATGCCCTTAAAGTTTTCGAGAGTTAAGCTAATCAGGTTCATTGTTCGTCCTCCTTTGGGATCAGCGCTTCTCGGGTAACAAGGTCGCAGATATGCTCCTTGACTGCCTTAGAATAAGCTGGCATGATTTCGTCTTCAAAAAATCGCGCTTCAGCAACAAGGTGCTGCCAGGCTAACTCCACATATTCCTTCCTCATTTTTCCTCCTCATCCGGCAGCTCCTCAGCATCGATGATCCGATAGAGCCAGTAGACATACTCAGGAGTCTCCTCTTCGTTAATTTCTGCCAAACGCAGAGCAGTACAAAGGTTTGTCAGTGTTACATTTTTAAAAAGTTGGAACATAAACGCGCGGAATTTCTTTGGTCTTTTCATTTCTGTCATCTCCCATGGTATAATGGGGTGAACCTTGTCCAAAGTGTTCACCCGAGGTCTTTGCGTTGCAGCGCAGAGGCCTCATTCTTTTTTTAGCTTTTCAATCATTTTGGTAAGCCGCCTCGTCGCGGACCTGAGCTTTGTGAGCTGGCTGATTAGCTCCAGCCTTGCTTTTTCTCGCTTTGCCGCTCTTTGCTTGCGTCGCTTTTCTGCACGCCGCTGATTACGTTCGATCTTTCGCTTGATTTTGCAGTCGTTGCAATAAATGCGTCCGCGCGGAATCTCTGCTCCGCACTGCTTGCAATGCCTAGCTGGCTTCGACGGGATGGCAAATTGTGGCGGGTCATCAACGAGTTTCAGCGACTTGGCCACGGCAATCGGCTTTCGATGCCAGATGGTGATGGCGTCAATCGGCTCCTTGGCGGGCGTGGAGAACCATCTTTTGAACTCTAGCCCATGAAAATAGCTGATGGCGGCTCTGTCTTTTGAGTCCTTTTCAAGGGCCTTGAGGTGGTCCAAGGCAATGATCCTAGCCGTGAGGACCAGCTCCTGCCACTCATTCCAGGGCATTTCCATCTTTGACCTTCTTAGCTACAATCGCCCGCAGCCGCTGCAAGCACTCGATAGCTTTTTCGATGTCTTGGAGCCCGTTTTTCTTTGGATAGCGGTAAAGATACTTAATAGCGCATCCAAGCCAGTAGGCTTCGGCCCCTTCAGCCCCTCTCGTCATCTCTGCTACGATGTCAGCCGCCTCCATGCCTCCGCGCCAGGAATAGTGACTAGGATGGTGGACGGGGTCTGATTTCACGTTCGATTTTTTCGCCGGCTTTACATCCCCAATCGCAATCGCCATATTAAGATCATCCGGATCCATCTTGATAATGACCTTGTCAGCGGCAAAAATCATGGCGAAGGGCTTTTTGAGTTCGTTAAAATTCTCTTGGTTAAGCCTGATTTTGAGCGTCCCTAGCGAGGAGGCCCCCCATCCGATGATTTCTTTTTTGTAATCCATCACAGTCCAGCTGGTCATTTAGCTCCCTCCTTCATCATTTTGTATTTCTCCATAAGCTCTTCAGCCGAAATCCAATCGCTAGCCGCTTCCAAGCAAAGGTCTCTTGTCAGCATCTCATTGATAGCATCCAGGACAACCTCGGATACGCTCAAATCATCAGGCCTGACGATATAACCTTCCTTGGCTGCGTGCTCAACAATCTGCCACAGTCCAGACTCAAGGATGTAGGTCGGGATGGCCATCGGTTTCTTATGAGCCACCATCAGCGCGTAAGCCTTTCCGATTTTATCGAGGGGACTAAATTCGTACTCAACCTTGGCAATGGCTTCTTCAAGGGTCTTCCCTTCGCCGATTGGGAAAGAGGTCTTTCCCTCGCAGATTTTCCACATCTTTCTCATCTCCTTAAAGTGCCCTGCGCATCAAAAGCACGAGGCAAACGCCTAAAATAATTAAGAACCACAAGTGATTCTTGCAACGATTTCACCTCATTTTTCTAAAATCTTGAGTAAAATTTCTAAAATCATTTCACTGTTCTTGTCAAAACACGTCGTTTAAAGCTCTTTCCTTTATTACTTGTTCCATAAATGGGCAGTTTTTCTTGCGCCCTTTAATGTTCTGTACAATCGGCTCATCGGGAAGCAACGTGCAGGTTCGGTAGTTTCGGATTTTTGCACCGCCCCGACTTCGGACCTTGCCAGCGAAATGGCAGGCTTTGCAGGTTGGTTGCGCCCATCCGATTTCAACTTTGGGGCATAGACCCAATCCACCTTGACTCCATGGGATTCTTTCGGGGGTGTCTTGCTTCGGGCATTTAGCAGCAAAAGGGCATACGCTGCAGTCAGTATCAATCATCATCTTCCACCCTTTCTCACTCTCACTTTAATCCTTTGCCCTGGCTGCAATGCCCCTGGCTCTTTGATTCCGTTGTCCTCGCGGACCCTCTCAATGATGGTCTGGATGTCCTCGTAGCCGCTGTACCTCTCGCATAGGCTCCAAAGGCTGTCGCCGCTGTGGACGACGTGTTCGAAGGTGAGGTAATCCGTTGGCTCGGGTTTGATTCGTTCTCTCCAAATGGCTCCCGCTGTGAGCAGGACCGCAGTGATAAGTGCCGTGGCAATGATGGCGACTTTCCTTCTTATTCTCATTGTTTACCCTCCCTTTAGTCCATCTAAGATTGTCGAGGCCGCTCCTCGGAGTAGCGCTTCCAGCGCCTTAATCCTGGCGTCCTTACGGTCCAACTCCCTCTGCAGCTCTTTCATGCGCTGCGGCGTGTAAAAGTAAGTATTGACGCCTACAATGTCCATCACATCCTTGGCAGCAAAGCGGACGCCTGGGAGCTTGGTAAGCTGTGGCAGTGTGCCACGGTCCCTAAGGTTGTAGATGGTGGAGAGCGATACATTAAGGACCTCGGCGGCTTCCTGTGCTGTCATGACCTGCGGGACAAGCTAGGTGTCGGTGGATCCGTGCCGCGGGAAAATTCTGCTTTCATAGGGATTACCTCCTTGTATCGGTCAGGAATTTATTGACAAAATACTGCTGCCCCTTCCCCGTGATTTTCGGCGTCTTGGTGATGATGTTGACGCCTGATCCATTCACATAGGACCCCTCTTTGATCTCAAAGAGTCCAAGTTCCATGGCCCGCTGGGTCGGCATATTGTAATCCGTCCCTTTGCGGCGAATCAGATAGCCGTTCTCCCTTAACCAGTCGAAGAATCTCTTTTGCCCGATTTCAACACCATTGCCACGGAGGATCTTCGCCATCTCGCCTACAAGGATGCTAGTATGACTAGCTGAAACCGCATCGGCGAAAATGGTCTTCGGTCGGTCCATTTCAATTTGCTTTTCTGCAGCAAGTCGCTTTTCTTTCTCTTCCTTCAGCTGAGTTGCCAGCTGAATCAAGAAGTCGGGGCTGGTCAATGCCTTTTCAAGGGTATCCTCGGTCATATAGGCACCGTGTTTCCGGATAGCGGGGATGACTTCGTGGGTGATCCACCGCTTGAACTCTTTGGCTGACGGCAACTTACTGGATAGAACCAGGCTGTAGAGTCCTGATTCATTGATGATGATTGCTTTGCTTTTGTAATTTGAACCACTCCCCTGAATCAGGTACTGGTTTTGTCTTCTTCATCCACATGGTTTGCAATGGCATTTTCAGGCTTTGCATACCCGAGTATTTCAGCAACGTCCTTGCCAACAAACCAAGGCTCATTGTTGATAGCCAGTGTTCTGATGCGGCCGAAACTTTTATTTTGAAAAATTTCTAGTTTTTTCATTTAAAAATGCTCCTCATTTTGCTCACTTTAAGTGAGATTTTGAGTCAAAAAAAAGTCAGACGATATGCCAAAGTGCTTTATCAGCAGTACTTTTATGGCATCTCTGGGCATTCGTTCGCCCTGCTCGTACATGTAAATAGTTGACTCGCTGACTCCTATTTTCTTGCCTAAATCACTCACGGACTCTCCACGCTGTTCCCGTAACTCGCGGAGCTTTTTCCCAATGGTTTTACGGTCAATAGACACCATACTTCTCACCTCCGTTCTCACTTTTAGTGTAATTATATCACTTTAAGTATATATGTCAACACTGTACTGTGAAATCCTTCTTGAATTTATTACACGAAAAGTGTAGTATTAAGATGTGGAAACGAAAGGGGATGAAGAAATGCCTGAGTTCAAAGATAGATTAAAGCAAATGAGACAGTCTGCTGGTTTAACACAAAGTGAGTTAGCAGAAAAATTGAGAGTATCTACCAGTACAGTCTCTATGTATGAAGTCGGTAGCAGAAAACCCAGCTTTGAGATTTTAGAGCAGCTTGCAGACTTTTTTAACGTAGATACAGACTATCTAATGGGAAAGGCTTCTCGAAGCGTTTACTACCTGGATCCAGAAACCGCCAAACTAGCACAAGAACTGAAAGATAATCCTGGTCAGCGCACCCTGTTCGATGCCTCGAAAGACCTGTCTCCTGATGACATCAAGGTCGTCATGACCGTCATCAACGGCCTGAAAAAGAAGGAAGGTTCGCCGCAATGATCATCGTCACCTATCAGGATCTGCCACCCAGCGTTCCGGCAGTCGTCCAGCAGAATCCGGACGACTCCTATACAATCATCATCAATGACAATTTATCCGATGAGAAGAAAAGACTGGCCATGAAGCACGAACTCAACCACATCGTAGGGGATGATTTGTTTAAAGAAGAAGATGTGGATTCCATTGAGAATGCCTGTCATGCCAGCTCGAATAACTTCCAGATTTCAGAAGGCTTAGAAATCTACATCAAAGATGGGGAATAGGGTGATATTATGGCATTATTAATTGTCATTGTTATTTTCGTTGTTGTCATTTTAAATAAAAAAGCAAAGGACAGGATGATTGCAGAATCTCCCATGAAGCCGAATGAGCTCGACAGATTCCGGCTCCCTGAAACCCGGGGATTTGCAAGGGTAAGCCTGCCGGTGACAAATGAATACAGGGTCCCGATGGACAGCTTTGTGGCATTCGATGTGGAAACTGCCAATGCGCAGCCATATTCAATCTGTAGCATTTCCGCCGTAAAAGTTGAAAACCGGCAGTTCACTGGTTCTGTCACTTCTTTGATTAAGCCTCCGGAAGCAAAATTCACGAATTCCTATGTCCATGGAATCACCTGGTCAAAAGTTCGGAATTCTCCCACCTTCAAAGAATTCTATGAATCCACCTTCCGCGATTTCATCAAAGGGTTCCCCCTGGTAGCACACAACGCCAACTTTGATATGGGCTGTCTGATCTATACCGCTAAGACGGAAGGAATCACCCTGGATAAACCGCTTCTCTTTGCCGACTCTCTGCAGAGTGCCAGATACACCTACAGGAATCTGGAAAACTACAAGCTGGACACCATCTGTAAATATCTCAATCTCGACTTGAATCACCATGAATCCCTGTCTGATGCCAAGGCATGTGCCCAAATCATGCAGGATACCATGGATAAAGGGACAGTGCCCATCATCAAATCTCTGTACCGGTTTTCTGAGGAACTTTTTGTCAAGGCTGTCTTGTATGAAGCAAAGATTTACGCTGGTGGGCTTTCCTACGAATCCTTATACAAGGAAAAGCCAAAGAATTACTCAAAAGAAGATTTCATTAGGGACTTTGTGAATCCGGGAACATATGCCCGCCTTGTAGATGTTTCCAATGAGATTGAATTGAGTAAGCTGCATAAGGCAGACCTTCAAAAGATTCTGGCAGACGCCGGGCTTCCCACGAAGGGTCTGAAAAAAGATCTTATTGCCACCATCATAGAAAAGAAGCTTGCACCACCGCTTCCTGCTGATTATGTGCATCAGTACAAAATCAGAGAAGATAAATAAAAAATCCCTGCTGGTATTTGCGGTACCAGCAGGGAAAAGCGTAACCCACCTACCAAAGGGGCTTACTGTATTATTTTACCACAGCCAGCCCCTTTCAAGCCAGCAAAGGAGCTGATTTTTATGGAATATACTTTTTCGTATCGCGAAAAAAATGGCGGCGTCTGCTTGATCCTGTCCTACAAAGTCGGTACCAAGTGGCGCCAAAAAACCAAGCAAGGCTTCAAAAATCAAAGAGAGGCACGACGCTACCAGACGAGCTGCTGGCGCAAGTCAAAGAGCAAACAGGTTTAACGGACGACGTAAGTCTTAAGGATATTTCCTTACGCGTTTTTTTATCGGATTTTCTACAGAGACAAAAAGGAGCTGCTTTCGGCCAATACTTTAAGAAATTACTCGGACGGAATCAACAGCCTTGGAGACGTGGCGGATTTGCCAATAAAAGAACTGACCATTGCAAATATCACCAACGCTTTAATGCAGACGCCTGGAAAACTGTCCTCCAAGAAAAGTCGATTGCGATTTATTACGCCAGTTCTAGAGCATGCCAGGGCGACGTATAAAATCATCAAAGTCAATCCTGCTAAAGGAATCAAAATCCCAAGGGATAGAGAGCCTCCAGTACTTAGAGCCTTTTCAAAAGAGGAGCTAGTTAAGCTAATCCATATGTTGGATGACAAGCCGCTGTTTAAGCTTATCGTGATCATTGGCGCAAACACGGGGATGAGGTTTGGAGAAATCGCGGGGCTTCCTTGGGATGCCGTTGACTGGTTTAGTCAGACTATCACCATAAAGCAACAATACAATCTCGTGAGTGATAAGGCCTATGGAATCACGACGTGCAAGACGCGCAAAAGTAACCGCACGATTCCAGCTTCTCCCTCCCTTCTAAAGGAGCTCAAAGAGTGGCAAAATAAAATGCCAATGACAATCACCGGCACTATTTTTAACCTGGACAACATGCCCTCAGTCCATTCCAGGCTTAACGAGATCATACGAAAAAACTTCCCTGGAAGATCCCTCCATGCATTGCGTCACACCTTTGCAACCTTGCTACTCTCCAAGACTGGCGATATAAATCTTGTTGCCCATATCTTGGGGGATTCGGTCGAAACCGTATCGAGAGTATATGTAAATTACACTGAGGATATTAATCGGATTGCGACCAAAGCAATGGCCAATCTTTTCTAAAAAAATATTTTTGCCGTATTTCTGCCGTCAAGCAAAAGAGCCCGCATCCACAAAGGATGTAGGCTCCTTTTTGCATCATTTGGCGTAATCGACGGCCCGGGTCTCGCGAACGATGACCACTTTGATCTGGCCAGGGTATTCCATATCCTCTTCGATACGTTTTGCCACATCGTGAGCGAGGATAACGGATGCATCATCATCAACCTTGTCCGGTTTGACCATGATACGGATTTCACGTCCGGCTTGGACAGCATAGCATTTTTCTACGCCATCGAAGGATTCTGCGATTTCTTCAAGCCGCGTCAAACGCTTGAGGTAAGTTTCCAGCGTTTCCCGACGGGCACCTGGACGGGCAGCGGAAATCGCATCCGCAGCCGAGACAAGGACGGCTTGGACAGAACTCGGTTCCACGTCTCCATGATGGCTCATGATGGTATTGATGACAATATCCGATTCATGGTAACGTTTGGCCACTTCTGCACCAAGATCGACATGAGAGCCTTCCACTTCGTGGTCAACAGCCTTGCCAATGTCATGGAGCAAACCAGCCCGTTTGGCTGAATTGACGTCAACGCCTAATTCAGCAGCCATGAGGCCAGCCAAATGCGCTACTTCCGTTGAATGTTTGAGGGCATTTTGACCGTAGCTCGTACGATACTTCATGCGTCCCAAGAGCTTGATCAGTTCAGGATGAAGGCCATGGACACCGGTCTCAAAGGTAGCCTGTTCGCCTGCTTCCTTGATTTTCTGATCCAGCTCCTTCTGAGCTTTTTCTACCATTTCCTCAATGCGGGCCGGATGGATACGACCATCATTGATGAGTTTTTCGAGGGCCACACGGGCCACTTCCCGACGAACAGGATCGAATCCGGAAATGATGACCGCTTCCGGCGTATCGTCGATGATGAGATCAATCCCAGTGAGGGTTTCCAACGTACGGATATTGCGGCCTTCGCGGCCAATGATCCGGCCTTTCATCTCATCGTTGGGGAGAGGAACAACAGTGACCGTCGTTTCAGCAACCTGATCGGCAGCACAGCGCTGGATAGCAAGGGAAATAATTTCCCGTGCCTTGGTCTCAGCTGTATCGCGGGCTTCTTGTTCCATGTCCTTGATGAGTTTGGCCTTATCGTGCTTGACTTCTTCTTGGACACTGTCAAGCAGTTCCTTTTTGGCTTCGTCACTGGTCAGTCCCGAAATTCGTTCGAGTTCCCCTACCTGTTTGGTATAAAGGGCATCGACACGTTCTTGGGATTCGCGCAGACGGTTGCTTTGTTCCAAAAGTTTTTCTTCCTTTTTCTCATAGGCATCCATCTTGCGGTCGACATTTTCTTCCTTTTGGACGAGGCGGCGTTCGCTCTTGGCCAGTTCTGCCCGGCGCTCCTTGTTTTCCCGTTCCATATCAGAACGCATACGATGGATTTCTTCCTTGGCTTCAACAAGAAGTTCCTTCTTTTTGGCATCACCGGCTTTTTCTGCTTCTGCAACGATTTGGCGTGCCTGTTCTTCTGCTTTGCCGATTTTGGTTTCCGCAATGTTCTTACGTCCAAAATAACCGGCACCAGCACCGAGGACACAGGCAGCAATTACAATAAATACAGTAATGGGATCTATGATAGTACACCTCCTTTTTAGAGAATTTTCCTTCCATTTTTAAGACACAAACAAAGAAGGCAACCCTGAGGTTACCTCTTGACCCAATAATATGGATAGGAATATTTTATAGTATTTTGCAGGGAGTGTCAATCAAATGGCGTCTCCGGTCCCTTTTCCTTCTTGTAGCAGAAAAAGGAAGGTCCCTATTTAAAAGGATCCTTCCTCTTCTTTATTTGGGATTTCCTCTTCCATCTCATCATAAACAGCAAGTGCCGCATAAAGACAGACCCCTGTAAAGCCACGGCTGGCAAGCTTTCTTGAAAGGGCCGCTTTGCCTTTGCGAGGTTCCGTTTGATATTTTTTTAGAAGCTTAGGAACTTCTTTCCGCGCAAACTCCTCCGCCCGCTCCCGTTCTTCCTCTTCGGAAACACCATCCAGCATATCTTTCACGACAGATGCCGGGATCTGCCGTTTTTCAAGCATGAGCCGAAGGTAATTTCGTCCATAGATGCCTTTTCTTCGCCAAGCATCAACGACATATCCGGCACAGCGAACATCATCAACAAAATGGCGCTCCCTAAGGGCCGCAAGGACCTGTCCTGAAGCTCTTTATCACAGCCTCTTTCCGCAAGTTTATCCCGCAGTTCAAGGGAACTATGGTCCCGCATGGCAAGCCGGTCCAAGGCAAAATTATAGGCGTCGGCATAGGTGAGGAGCATTTTCTTGGGCTTAGCCCACACTGTCCGGATCTCCCTCCGGTTTTAAGATGTCTTCTGTTTGCGGGGCTGCTTCAAGGGCTGTCAGTCCGGCCGCTTCGCGGATACGATTTTCAATTTCAAAGGCCATTTCTGGGTGGTTCTTAAGAAACTCTTTCGTGTTTTCACGGCCCTGACCAATGCGTTCGTCCCCATAGGAGTACCACGCGCCGCTCTTACCAACGATGTTGTAAAGTACCCCCAAATCAACGAGGCATCCTTCGTGGGAAATCCCTTCTCCATACATGATATCGAATTCGGCCTGTTTGAAGGGAGGAGCTACCTTGTTCTTGACAACTTTGACACGGGTCCGGTTGCCGATGATGTCGTTGCCACTCTTGAGGCTCTCAATACGCCGTACATCCATACGAACCGTCGAATAGAACTTCAGGGCACGGCCACCCGTCGTTGTTTCCGGATTTCCGAACATGACACCCACTTTTTCACGGATCTGGTTGATAAAGACCGTCGCCGTACGGCTCTTGGAAATGATTCCCGTCAGTTTGCGCAGGGCCTGACTCATGAGACGAGCTTGAAGGCCAACGTGGGAATCGCCCATATCTCCCTCAATTTCCGCTTTTGGAACAAGGGCAGCAACGGAGTCGATGACAATGATGTCAATAGCGCCGCTGCGGACCAGGGCATCGCAAATTTCAAGGGCTTGTTCGCCCGTATCAGGCTGGGAAATCAAGAGGTTATCGATATCAACACCGAGATGGCGGGCATATTCCGGATCAAGGGCATGTTCAGCATCGATGAAGGCAGCGTAGCCTCCCCGTTTTTGCGCCTCAGCAATCATATGAAGGGCGACCGTCGTCTTACCAGAAGACTCTGGTCCATAGATTTCAATGATACGGCCACGGGGAATCCCGCCTACACCAAGGGCAATATCAAGGGACAACGCTCCTGTGGGAATGGTTTCAATATTCATCTTGCACTGGCTGCCCCCAATTTCATGATGGAGCCTTTGCCAAAGTCCTTTTCAATTTGTTTGACTGCCGCGTCAAGGGCTTTGCCCTTTTCCGTTTCCATGCTCATTCCTTCATCTCCTTGTCAGTAATTACACATTCTATTATACAAACATTAGTTTGCGTCGTCAAGTTTTGCGTGTTTCCGGGGAAGAGCCTTCAGCTCTTCCGGCGTAAAGAGATATTTTTTACCACAGTAATGGCAGCGGACTTCGGTCTGGGGATCATCCAGCATGGAAGAAAACTCTGCTTCCGGCAGTCCTTCCAGCATGTGGGCGACCTTATCCCGACTGCAGCTGCAGTGAAAGGAAACAGGATGACAGTCAAGGATTTCCACGGCCATACCTTTTCCGATAAGCCGGATCATGTCTTCCGGACTGTGGCCAGAACGAAGCAGTTCTGTCACGTATGGCAAGGTAATGCAGTTATTTTCAAGCGTTTCGAGGAACTCATCGCTCGCGCCGGGAAGAGGCTGAACAAAATAACCTCCTGAAACGGCAATGGAGCCATCTTTATCGACAAGGACACCCAAAGCCACGACAGAAGGGGTCTGTTCCGAATCAAAGAGATACTTTGTCAGGTCTTCGGCAATCTCGCCGCTCTTTAAAAGGCATAGCCGTTGAAGGGCATGCCCTTTTCCGGGCAGCGCGTCACAATAACGACGCCTTCATGACCTACACCGCCGCCAACATCAAGTTTGCCCTTTTTAAGGGGCAGCATGACTTCTGGATGTTCCACAAAGCCGCGAACCGTATAATTTGTGGCATCGGCCATGACCTCACCCAAGGTCCATTGCCCTTGAAGCGGATGGTCACGCCTTCACCGTCCTTCATCGTGGCTGCAAGCAGCAGTGCGCCAGCTGCCGTGCGGCCCAGAGCGGCTGCGGCGACAGGACTCAGTCCGTGGATTTTATTCATATATTGTGTCAGGTGGGTTGTCGTCACGGCATAGACCCGGGCATCCCCGACAGTCGCCCGAATCAGGACATCTTCCTGGGTCATTTTAGAGCTGCCTCATAAGATTGATCATTTCAATCATGGATGCGGCCGTATCAGAGCCCTTGTTGCCGGCTTTGGTGCCAGCCCGTTCAACGGCTTGTTCGATATTTTCCGTGGTCAGGACGCCAAATCCGCAGGGAACACCCGTTTCCATATTGACAAGGGCAATTCCTTTGGAAACTTCATTGCAGACATAATCATAGTGACTTGTTGCGCCGCGGATAACAGCACCAAGGCAGATGATTCCATCATATTTACCGCTTTGGGCCATTTTCTTTGCGACCAGGGGAATCTCAAAAGCACCGGGCACCCAGGCAACCGTGATATCTTCCTCACGGGCCCCATGACGGACAAGGGTATCTTCTGCACCGGAAAGGAGCTTACTCGTAATGAATTCGTTGAAACGAGCGACGACAATCCCGAATTTGAGGCCTTGAGCCAGCAGTTTTCCTTCTACAATGTTCATTTCTTTTCTACCTCCACATCTTTTTCATGAAGCACATGGCCCATACGAACCTGCTTAGTGACCATATATTTATGATTGTAACAATTATCTTCCATAATGATTGGCACCGTTTCCGTAATGGTAATGCCGTACCCGGAAAGGCCGGCCCGTTTGGCGGGGTTATTCGTCATAAGACGGATGCTCGTCAGTCCCAGGTCGGAAAGGATCTGTGCACCGATACCATAGTCACGCTGATCCGGTTTAAAGCCCAGTTTTACATTGGCATCAACCGTATCAAGTCCCTGATCCTGCAAGGCATAGGCCCGGAGTTTATTGGCAAGCCCGATGCCTCGGCCTTCCTGACGCATATAAAGAACGACACCGCAGCTTCTTTTTCAATCATGCGCAGAGCCGTACCCAGCTGGTCGCCGCAATCACAGCGCATGGAGCCCAAGGCATCCCCCGTAAGGCATTCGGAGTGGACACGGACAAGAACGTTCTTTTTGCCGGCCACATCGCCCTTGATAACAGCAACATGACACAGATCATCCAAATCGTTTTCGTAGCCAATGGCCCGGAAACTTCCGTACTTACTAGGCAGGGCGACATCTGCAATCCGGTGGACCATCTTTTCATTCTTTTTGCGATAGGCTACCAGATCAGCCACCGTGATGAACGTAAGGCCAAATCTTTCAGCAAAACGGGCCAGTTCTGGCGTACGGGCCATGGTTCCATCTTCGCTCATGATTTCGCAGCAGATTCCGGCTGGGGTAAGACCGGCAAGGCGGCACAGGTCCGTCGTGGTTTCTGTGTGCCCCGTACGGCGCATGACGCCGCCAATGACACTGCGCAGGGGGAAGACATGGCCAGGGCGTCGGAAGTCAGCCGGCAGGGCCTTAGGATCGGTTAATTTCTTGATGGTATAGGCCCGTTCTGCAGCCGAAATTCCTGTCGTGGTATCGACATGATCAATGGAAACCGTAAAGGCCGTTTCATGATTATCCGTGTTGTTGGCCACCATAGGTTCCAGTTGGAGGCGATCCAAAATCTTCCCGTCACAGGGGGCACAGATGAGGCCCTTGGCGTGGGTCGCCATGAAGTTGATGGCTTCCGGCGTCACAAAGTCAGCAGCATGATCAGATCACCTTCATTTTCACGGTCTGGATCATCGGTCACAAGAACCATTTTACCGGCTTTGATGTCGGCAATGGCTTGTTCGATGGTCCCAAATTGATATTCTTTTTCCATATCCTTCATCTCCTTAGAGGAATCCATTTTCAAGAAGGGATGCCTTTGTAAGGCCCCCATCTAATTTATGATTAATGAGTTTTTCCACATATTTTCCGAGGATGTCCGTTTCCAGGTTCACCGCGTCACCAACCTTCTTTTTCCCCAAGGTCGTATCCTTAACAGTCAAAGGGATCAGGGACACGGAAAAGGCAGTTTCCGTCACATCCGTTAGCGTAAGACTGATGCCGTCAATGGCAATGGAGCCTTTTTTCACCATATAATGCAGGAGCTCCTTAGGTGCCGTTATGGTTGTCACCTTAGCAATCCCTTCAGGTACAATACGAGAAATTGTACCGACTCCGTCCACGTGGCCGAGAACCAGGTGTCCATCAAGGCCGGCTCCCAGTTTCAGGGTCTGTTCAAGATTGATGGGATCGCCTTTCTTTAACAAACCAATGGTCGTATGGCGGACCGTTTCAGGCATGACATCTACAGTAAAGCAGTGGGCATCAAAATGGGTCACTGTCAGGCAAGCCCCATTGCAGCATACACTTTCACCAACAAAAAGGGTCAGCGGAATCTTTTTTGCTTCAATGGTCAGACGATAAGAACTGCCTTCCCGACGAAGGGCATCCACACGACCCATTTCAGCAATCAGACCGGTAAACATCTGTCACACCCCCTTACGGGTAAGGCCCGTAACCAAAAGATCAGGTTCAAGGGGCAAAGTGGTCACTTCCTGAAGCGTCACTTTCTGCTCCATCGTGCTCGCGCCTTGACCGCCAATGGCAGGACGGCTTTTATTCCCGCCAATGAGGCTCGGTGCAATGAAAGCATAGACCCGTTCAACCAAGCCTGCATCAAAGAAAGCTCCATGGATATCGCTGCCTCCTTCGACAAGGACGCTGGTCACATCTTTTTTGGCAAGTTGCTGCAGGAGGTCAGAAAGATCCACATGCCCGTCCCTTTCCGCAGCCGTGAGGACCGAAACACCCGGCAGGTCAGCAAAGGCCCTGACCTTTTCCTGAAGGGCCTGCGGCGTGACGACAAGAAGCGTGTCTGCCGCCCCATCCGTAAAGACCTTACGTTCCAAGGGAAGGGACGCCTTGCTGTCAAGGATGATACGCAGGGGATTTTTTCCTTCCACGAGACGTACGGTAAGGGATGGATCATCCTGGGCCACGGTTTCTCGGCCCACCAGGATGGCGTCATACCAGCTGCGCAGGCGATGCGCATACGTTCTTGCCTTGACCCCGGTAATCCACTTGGAATCGCCAGAAACCGTAGCAATCTTGCCATCAAGGGTCATGGCGTACTTTAGAGCCACAAACGGACGGCCCGTCTTCATATAATGCATGAAGATCTCGTTTTGCCTGTAGGCTTTGTCTGCAAGGACACCGCTTACGACCTCAACACCTGCTTCTTCAAGGCGGCGAAAGCCGCGCCCCGATACACGGGGATTGGGGTCTGTGGCCGCGGCAACAACTTTTTTGATACCGGCCTTGATCAAGGCCTCACAACAGGGACCCGTCCTGCCATAGTGGGAACAGGGCTCCAAAGTCACATAAGCCGTAGCGCCTGCAGTCTTCTCGCCTGCGTCGTCCATGGCATTGATTTCGGCATGGGGCTCACCGGCCTTGTGATGATACCCTTTTCCCACCACGTGTCCATCAGGACTTACGATGACACATCCGACGAGCGGATTGGGACTTGTCGCCCCGCGGGCCTTTTCAGCAAGATCCAGGGCCATCTGCATATATTCCTCATCAGTCAAATTTGTTCACCTTCCTTAAAAAAGGCCATGCCTTCTCCTCGGGGAGATAGCACGGCCTTTACGGTTCTGTGGCTACACTGTCTTTTCTCATCCAGACTCTACTGTCGGTATTGGAATCTCACCAATTCATGCCCGAAGGCTCGCGGACTGTACCGCCGGTTGGGAATCTCACCCTGCCCCAAAGACAATTCCTATGAAATTGCGTCCTTATTATAACACAAGTCCCGACGCAAGAAAAGGGGGGGCCGGAGAGGCAATGTGCCTCCGGTCCCCCGCTCCCATCAGGAAAACAAGCTGATCTTGGTGCGTGTTCCATTTTCTGATACATAATAGAGATCGCCCATGTGAAGCTTTCCATCCAGAAGCTCAAACTGAGGCGCCACAATATCGCCGGATACGGATTTAATGGTCACATCATCAAACTTCAGCCGCTTATATTGATTGGAAAAAGCGCCACTGATTGAATCAAACTTTACAAGGGCATAGATTCCCTTGCCTGAAGTGAAGGTCCCATAGGTCACCGTGGACCGATTGTCCCCGTTGCAGCTCATGGTCAGATCCAGCTGGACCAGGGTCCTGAAGAAGGGAACCCCAGCGGCATCTTCACTATGAAGGTCGTGACCTTTGACATAGACATCATAGGCCTTGGTATCGATATTAAAACCGCCCGAGGCATCACAGGTGCCCCCAAAAACGTCAGCCGTCACGTTTTGGCTCCAATATAACCGTCCTTGTACTTGAAATCGCCTCTTACATTGGTAAATTTAAGACCGGGCAAGTTCAGATTCTTCATATACAGCTGACCGATAATGATGGGTTCAGGCAATTTCCCTGTGACGGCTGCACTGGCCGTCACAGTTTCATGGATGTTGAGTCCAGTCCCCAGACTCGACGGATTGAGTTCACGGATGCCAAGATTGAGGTCATAAGTCGATACGGCAGGTTTCAAATCCACCGATCCTTGAATATCGACACCGCCCCCTTCCAGGGTTCCGCCCAGTTCCCCCGTGGAAAAGTCAATATCGATGCGGTCCTTGCTGTCATAATGGATGGCTGCATTGACATCCTTGAAGGTATGGACACGTTCCTTATAATATGCGGTAACCCTACAATGATTAAGGATGAGGTCCACATCAAGATTCTTTACTTTGACATCAAAATTCGGTTTCTTTTTTCCCTTTCCCTTTTTTTCTTTCTTCGGTTCCACCATATGGAAGCCGCGTATATGCATCTTATTGTCAAAGGAGAGCTCGATGCTGGCTCCGTTCAGTTCTACATTTGTGATGGTCGATGTCGAAGGACGGCGCATGATCAGATCCAAGGGTTTTACATGGAAATGACCATCAGGAACCGTTACTTTCGTACCGCTTTCATCCAAGGTCCAGACAAGATCCTCAAAGTGAACATGACCCAAAGGGGTTGCCGTAAGGCGCCCTACGGTAATGGTGCCTTCCAAGAAGTGCTGACGGGCGGCAATCATATTAAAGATGGCAGCCGCCTGGAGACTCAAGCGTAAGCCACGGCAAAAAGGCCCACGATAACAGCAAAGACAATCCCGAGCGTATACTTGACCTTCCTTTTATGGCAGGACCAAAATTCGTGTCTATTCATGATTAGCGCAGATAACTAATTGCCTTTTTCATGTCAGGGGAGCCAAAAATATAGGACCCAGCAACAAGGACATCCGCGCCAGCCTCCCGCACAGCCTTGCCGGTTTCCTTATTGATTCCCCCATCCACTTCAATCAGGGTCTTATAACCGCCTTGTTTGATGCGTTCTTTCAAGCGGTGAATCTTATCAATGCTCGTTTCAATGAACTTCTGTCCTCCAAAACCAGGATTCACGGACATAATAAGAACATATCCGCATAAGGGAGGACTTCTTCCACAAGGCAAAGAGGAGAAGCAGGGTTCAGGACGACACCAGCCTTGAT
>ENA-OQCE01000043-OQCE01000043.1-human-gut-metagenome-genome-assembly--contig:-NODE-43-length-49004-cov-4.191337_pt1 | contig 49004 bp, 49 predicted proteins | sample MGYA00242495_ERZ504572 | MGnify/ENA primary metagenome ERZ504572 (study PRJEB26092, sample SAMD00036228) | human gut metagenome | host: Homo sapiens | study: EMG produced TPA metagenomics assembly of... | reverse complement strand
CAGATGTATGGGTATCCATGGGTGAACCGGAAGAAGTATGGGCAGAGCGTATCAATGACCTGAAACCGTATCAGGTCAATGCCAATGCATTCAAAAATGCAAAGGACAGCGCGATCTTTATGCATTGTCTGCCGGCATTCCATGATTTAAAGACTACGATCGGAAAACAGGTTTATGAAAAGTTTGGATTATCCGAGCTGGAAGTGACCGATGAGGTATTTGAGAGTGAGCGCTCCGTTGTCTTCGATGAAGCTGAGAACCGTATGCATTCCATCAAGGCGATCATGAAGGCAACGTTATCTGACTAAGAAAAAACGTTTACATATTTTTGTGAATGGAAAGTATGATTATGAAAGCAGAAATTTTAAGACTGCTCCGTGAGACGGATGGATATGTGTCCGGTCAGGAGCTGTGCAATCAGTTTGGCGTATCCCGGACCGCTGTCTGGAAGGCAATTAATCAGCTGAAAGAGGCCGGTTATGAGATTGAGGCGGTGCAGAATAAGGGATATCATCTGGTATCTGTGCCGGACCGTATGGACGAAGTGGAGCTGGCAAGCATCCGAAAGACCGAATGGGCAGGCGCGGAAACGTATTATTTTGACAAGATTGATTCCACGAATACGAAAGCAAAAGAACTGGCAGAAGAAGGACATCCGTCCGGAACTTTTGTGGTAGCGGACCAGCAGACTGCGGGAAAAGGACGTCGCGGACGGTCATGGGATTCCCTTCCGGGAACGGGAATTTATATGACACTCATGCTCAAACCGGACATCAATCCGAACCATGCATCCATGCTGACCCTCGTGACAGCGATGGCAGTGGCAAATGCAATGCACCGGGTGACGGGAGCAGAGGCTTTGATCAAATGGCCGAATGATATTGTCATAAATGGTAAGAAGATCTGTGGTATTCTTACGGAAATGAGTGCACAGTTTGACTATATCAACCATATAGTGATCGGAATCGGAATTAATGTGCACAATGAAAGCTTCCCGGAAGAACTGCAGGATCATGCAGGTTCCCTGCTGCTGGAGTGCGGAAAACGTGTGCACCGTGCAGATCTGATTGAGGCATTTCTGGAAGAATTTGAACGGCTGTATGCGATCTATCTGCAAACTGAGGATCTGTCAGCATTACAGGAAGAGTACGATCAGCTGCTGGTGAACCGTGGCCGGCAGGTGCGTGTACTGGATCCGAAGGAGCCATTTGAGGGAAAGGCTATGGGAATTACAAAAAAGGGAGAACTGATCGTAGATACCTGGGAGTCAAGAAAACTGGTGTCTTCCGGAGAAGTCTCCGTGAGAGGAATCTATGGATATGTCTAAAGAGTCAAATGAGGTAGTATTGTGCGTATCCAACGCATACCAGAAAAAATTTTATCTGAATGAGAACTTTAACGGACTTCCACAGTCCATCCGTGATGAGTTAAAAATCATGTGCGTCATTTACACCGAGGATATCGGCGGAGTATTGGAGCTGGTATTTGATGAAGCGGGAAATCTGGAACTTCGCACTTCCTGCGAAGAAGGCGATTTCTGCTATGATGAGATCGGAAGCGTGCTGAAAATCAAGCAGATGCGCAACGAAAAAAGGGAATTGCTGGAAGCACTTGAGATGTATTACAAAGTTCTGTATCTGGGCGAGGGCTTAGAGGCACTGGACGAGGAGGAAGACAAATGATATTAACCATAGATGTTGGAAATACGAATATTACCTGCGGGGTGTTTCAGGGCGATGAGATCGCCGCAAGTTTTCGTATTACGACAAAAATGCCACGGACATCGGATGAGTATGGGATGATGCTTATGAATCTGCTGGAGCAGAACGATATTCATCCGGCAGAAATTAAGGATGCCATTATCTGTTCCGTGGTGCCGAATGTGATGCATTCCCTGAGGGGCGGACTTGTCAAATATTTCCATATCACACCGATCGTGGTGGAGGCGGGCATCAAAACGGGAATCCGCATTGTGACACCGAATCCGCAGCAGATCGGAGCTGACCGTATTGTGGATGCAGTCGGGGCATACGAAATATACGGAGGTCCGGTGCTTGTCATTGATTTCGGTACCGCCACAACCTATGATTATGTGGATGAAAGCGGAGCCTTTCAGGGAGGGATCACAGCACCCGGAATCCGGATTTCAGCAAAAGCCTTGTGGGAAGATGCTGCAAAACTTCCGGAGATCGAGATCAAAAAGCCGGCATCAATTCTCGGAAAAGACACGATCACAAGTATGCAGGCAGGGCTTGTGTACGGACAGATCGGACAGACCGAATACATCATCAACCGCGTGAAAGCGGAAGTCGGACTCGAAAATATCAAAACCGTTGTAACCGGAGGACTTGGCCGCATCATTGCCAATGAGACGGATGCTGTGGATATTTACGATCCGAACCTGACGTTAAAAGGGATCAATCTTGTGTATAAAAAACAGAATCGGAAAATAAAATAGTTATGATCAGATCACTTCAGATCGGCAGTGTGACACTGCCAAACAATTTAATATTAGCTCCTATGGCAGGCGTAACCGACCTGCCATTTCGCTTGTTGTGCAAAGAGCAGGGGCAGGGCTTCTGTGCATGGAAATGGTAAGTGCCAAAGCAATTCTCTATAAAAACCGTAATACACAGACACTTCTGACGATTGATCCGCGGGAAAACCCGGTGTCTTTGCAGTTGTTTGGATCAGATCCGGATATTATTGCTGAGATTGCACATCAGATTGAGGATCGCCCATTTGATATTCTTGACCTGAATATGGGCTGCCCGGTGCCAAAGATTGTGAACAACGGGGAAGGCTCGGCACTCATGAAAAATCCAAAACTCGCAGGAGAGATTATTGAAAAGACGGTAAAAGCGATCAAAAAACCGGTTACGGTAAAAATCCGCAAAGGGTTTGATGACGAGCATGTCAATGCGGTGGAGATGGCAAAGATTGCGGAAGCCTCCGGTGCGGCAGCAGTTGCCGTGCATGGACGGACCAGGGAGCAGTTCTATTCCGGTAAGGCAGACTGGGACATTATCCGTCAGGTAAAAGAAGCCGTAAAGATTCCGGTCATCGGAAACGGAGATCTGCTTACGGCGGAGGATGTGATTGCCATGGAAGAACAGACCGGATGTGATGGCTTCATGATTGCAAGGGGGGCACAGGGAAATCCGTGGATTTTCCGGCAGATCCTGCATTATTTTGAAACGGGAGAGCATCTGCAGAAGCCGCCGGCATCGGAGGTGGCACAGATGATTCTGCGTCATGCCCGGATGATGCTGGAGTTTAAAGGAGAGTATATCGGTATCCGTGAGATCCGCAAGCATGCAGCATGGTATACCGCCGGATATCCGCATGGAGCACGGCTGCGTGTGGCAATCAATCAGGTGGAAAATTACGAACAGCTGGAGACACTATTGATGGAGTATTTCGTCTGATGCATAGAAAGCTGTGTCGATGTTCACGGAATTGCTGTTCAGGTGCTGGGTGGACACGGTGTGGGGCGGGCGGTAACTTCACGGATGAGCGACAGTCCGGTTTGAAGGAGAATATCTTGACAGAATGTGGACAATTCGCTATAATACCTAGGTTATTGTGGATTATTTATGCGCTTTTTTCAAAAAGCTGCATATAAAAAATATAGAATCAGGGGTAAATCAAATGGATAAGAAAAATATCTTGACCTATGAAGGTCTGAAAAAGCTCGAAGACGAACTGCAGAATCTCAAAGTTGTAAAGCGTAAGGAAGTTGCTCAGAAGATCAAAGAAGCCCGTGAGCAGGGTGACTTGTCCGAGAACGCAGAATACGATGCAGCAAAGGACGAGCAGAGAGACATCGAGGCGCGTATCGAGGAGATCGAAAAGATCTTAAAGAATGCCGAAGTCGTTGTTGAGGAAGAGGTCGATCTGGAGAAGATCAGCATCGGATGTAAGGTAAAGATTCTCGACTGCGAGTTCAACGATGAGTTAGAGTACAAGATTGTTGGTTCCACAGAGGCAAACAGCTTAAAGGGAAAGATCAGTAATGAATCACCGGTAGGCCGCGCACTGTTAGGTAAAAAAGTAGGCGATACCATTACCGTAGAGACACAGGCTGGAGAGTTATCTTACAAGGTACTCGAGATCCAGAGATCAACCGTAGATTAAGAGAGGAAATGAAAATGGCAGGACAGAATAACGGAAAGCAGGGCGGACAGCAGCAGGATGTCAACCAGCTGTTAAAGGTGCGCGTGAAAAGCTTGCAAATCTGCAGGAAGCGGGACAGGATCCGTTTCAGATTACCAAATATGACGTAACCCATCACACATCAGATGTGAAGGATCTTTACAATGCACACGAAGAGAAACTCCTGGCAGGCAGACCGGCAGTTAATACCGATGGTATGGACGAGGCAGCTGCAAGAGAGGCAGTCAAAGCAGATTATGAGGAGAGAAGAAGCATCATGGATGCCGATCCGGTCCACGTATCCATCGCAGGACGTATGATGTTCAAGCGCGTCATGGGAAAAGCATCTTTCGCAAACATTCAGGATCTCAAGGGAAGCATCCAAATCTATGTTGCGCGTGACGCAATCGGAGAAGATCTGTATGCAACCTTTAAGAAATCCGATATCGGAGATATCTGGGGTGTTAAGGGATACGCATTCCGCACAAAGACAGGAGAAATCTCCATCCATGCGGAGGAGATGACACTGCTTTCCAAATCTTTGCAGATCCTTCCGGAGAAATTCCATGGACTGACCGACACGGATATGCGTTACCGTCAGAGATACATTGATCTGATCATGAATCAGGAGAGCAAGGAAGTATTTGTAAAGCGCTCCAAGATTTTAAAGGAGATCCGTAACTTCTTAGCAGACCGTGATTTTATGGAAGTAGAGACTCCGATGCTTGTTGCAAACGCAGGCGGTGCGGCAGCAAGACCATTTGAGACACATTACAATGCATTAAATGAGGATGTAAAGCTTCGTATTTCCCTGGAACTTTACTTAAAGAGACTGATCGTTGGTGGTTTGGAGCGTGTATACGAGATCGGTCGTGTATTCCGTAACGAGGGTGTGGATACCCGCCACAATCCGGAATTTACCCTGATGGAGCTGTATCAGGCATACACCGACTACGAAGGTATGATGGAACTGACCGAATCCATGTTCCGTTACCTTGCCGAAAAAGTATGCGGATCTACAAAGATCTCTTACAATGGTGTAGAAATTGACCTTGGAAAGCCATTCGCACGTCTGACGATGAACGATGCCATCAAGAAATATACCGGAATTGATTTCGATCAGGTACCGGATGATGCAGCAGCAAAGAAGCTTGCTGACAAGCATCATATTGCATACGAAGAGCGTCACAAGAAGGGTGATATCATCAACCTCTTCTTTGAGGAATACTGCGAGAAGGAACTGATCCAGCCGACCTTTATCATGGATCACCCGATCGAAATTTCTCCACTGACCAAGAAGAAACCAAGCGATCCTACCAAGGTAGAGCGTTTCGAGTTATTCTGCAATACGTGGGAGATGTGTAACGCATACTCCGAGTTAAATGATCCGATTGATCAGCGTGAGCGTTTCGCTGCACAGGATGCCAATGCCGCAGCCGGTGATGACGAAGCAGAACACACCGATGAAGATTTCCTGAATGCACTGGAGATCGGTATGCCGCCTACAGGTGGTATCGGATACGGAATTGACCGTCTGGTAATGTTACTGACAGACAGTCAGGCAATCCGTGATGTACTTCTGTTCCCGACGATGAAGAGCATCGGTGGCGTAAAGGCTGAAAATGGCGTAAGTTCTAAGCCTTCAGAAGAGGTAAAAGCTGAGCCGGAGAAGATTGATTTCTCTAATGTAAAGATTGAACCTTTATTTGAGGAAGAAGTAGACTTTGATACATTCAGCAAGTCAGATTTCAGAGCTGTTAAGGTAAAAGAGTGTGTAGCAGTTCCTAAGTCAAAGAAATTATTACAGTTTACTTTAGATGACGGAACAGGCACAGACCGCACTATTTTAAGCGGAATCCATGCTTATTATGAGCCAGAAGAGCTTGTTGGAAAGACACTTATTGCCATCACAAATCTTCCACCAAGAAAGATGATGGGAATTGAATCTTGCGGTATGTTACTTTCAGCAGTAAACAATCTTAAGGATTCAGAGGATGAAGAACTTCATCTTCTTATGGTTGATAACCACATTCCAGCAGGTGCAAAGCTCTATTAAGAGAATTAAATTCATCTAAATTTGATTGGTCAAGGTCATTTGACCAAGTTTTGACCCAAAAAACTTATAGTCAAATAAAGGTCAATATACGTTAGTATAGATTGCTTAGTCTGAAAAATTAAAGATTGTATTACTTAGAGGACATTTTCTAAAGAAATTTAGAAGATGTCCTCTTTTTACGTTATAATCGAATGCTGCACTGGTCGTATACATCGGAGCAGAAAGAAGAGGTGAAGAAAGCATTGGCTGCAGGAGTTCCGAAAGCAACGCTTCTTACTTACTTCTATCCGGAGGTTTCGGTGGAGAAGATGAGTGCTTATCGGCAAAAACAATAAAAAAGAAATCGCATAGATATAGGAGCTGTGGTATACTGTGTCTATGCGAATTTATAATAGTCTGAGGACAATGTATTGGAGGTAATGCAATGGAATTTGAACTGCTTGCAGATAGTATTAAGCAAATAAATGATAAAGCAAGTTCAGCAGCAAAAAGTGCTGTAAATCAGCTCATGACATTGCGCAATTGGGCGATTGGTTATTATATAGTTGAATACGAACAAGATGGCAGCGACAGAGCAGAATATGGTTCTCATCTTTTGAAAAATCTGGAAAAGCAAATTGATCAAAAAGGAATGAATTATACGCTTTTTAAGGCTTGTAGACAGTTTTATAAAGTATATCCTCAAATTGGTTCGACAGTGTCGAGCGAATTTAAATTACCAGATTTTGGAAAAAGTTCGACAGTGTCGAACGAATTTGTAACAGATCCAGATGTTTTAGTTAATAACTTGTCTTTTTCACATATTCGAGAAATTATGGTATTAAATGATGCGTTTGAACGATTTTTTTACGAAACAGAGTGTATGAAATGCAACTGGAATGTAAGAAAACTCCGCAGACAGATAAAAACTAACCTTTATGTAAGAGCTGGTATCATAAAATACACATAACGATTCAGAACCCCATCTTGATTCCGCTTACGCTGCATCTCGATGTTGCTTCTCGCTATATGAAATTCCACAAAAATAGCTCATTCATGTAACCATGATTCGCAATTTTTCTTCCATTTCGCATGGCTCTGAATCGTCAAAAACTCGCAAATAATTTGAAAGCAGGGAGTTCTTTCATGAACATTACTTCAAAATACCGCTCTCTTTCGATTCAGGCACGGGCGGCGCTCTGGTTTACGATCTGCAGCTTTCTTCAAAAGGGCATTTCGTTCATTACCGTTCCGATTTTCACACGTCTGATGAGTACGGAGGAGTACGGTACCTACACGGTTTATCTGTCCTAGCTGCAGATCCTGACGATTCTGACATCGCTGTACCTATTCAATGGTGTTTACGACAATGCGATGGCAAAGTACGAGAAGCAGCGGGATGCCTATACCTCTTCGATGCAGGGACTGACGCTTGTGATTACAGGTGCGGTTTTCGCATTGTATTGTTTTACATCGGGTTTCTGGGAGAAGGCTTTGAATCTGCCGAAATCGATGATTTTACTGATGTTTCTGGAAGCGCTGCTGAGTCCGGCGCTTTCCTACTGGTCGGGGCGGCAGCGGTAGCCAACGTAGTGCTGAACTTTATTTTTATCCGTATTTTCGGTTATGTTGCAGCCGGTTACACGACGCTGGCATGCTATATTCTGTATTCGGTTGGACACTATGTGGTGAGCAAACGGATTCTGGTGGCAGAAGGCATTGAGGAAAACCTGATGGATGCCGGATTTCTGCTGGCAAGTTCCGCATTTCTGATTGGAGTAAGCGTAATCTGCAATCTGCTGTTCCCATACAGGATCCTGCGGTATGCGATTCTGTTCGCAAGTGCAGGCCTGGTGTTCTGGAAACGGGAACTGTTGATGAATACGATGGCAGACATCCGCAAAAAGTAAATCAAAAGAAGAAAGAAAAGGAAAATTTACATGAGTACCAGTATTTCAATAAAAGAATTAAAAGAACTCGATCCGTCGAGCTATCAGATCGTGGATATCCGCGACGCAGTAGAGATTTCCCACGGAGCCATTCCGGGCGCTTGCGATGAAGACAGAAGAAATTGAGACCAGCGATGCGATTGATCGGACGAAAAAGACGATCATCTGCTGCAGACGTGGAGCAGAGCCTACGCAAGAAGTTCAAAAAGTCGATCTGGTCCAAATTTACAAAGGCGATCAACACATATGAGCTGGTAAAACCGGGGGACAAAATCGCAGTCTGCATTTCCGGCGGAAAAGATTCGATGCTGATGGCGAAATGCTTCTAGGAGTTAAAGCTCCACAACAAATTTGATTTTGAAGTGAAATTTGTTGTCATGGACCCGGGATACAGCCCGGAGAACCGCAAAGTCATCGAGGACAACGCAAGAGTCTTCATATTCCGATTACTATTTTTGAGACCGATATTTTTGACTCCGTTTACCATGTGGAAAATTCGCCGTGCTATCTCTGTGCGAGAATGCGCCGCGGCCATCTGTACCATTTTGCACAGCAGCTTGGCTGCAACAAAATTGCGCTCGGCCATCACTATGACGATGTCATCGAGACGATCCTGATGGGAATGCTCTACGGTGCGCAGGTACAGACGATGATGCCAAAGCTTCACAGCATCCACTTTGAGGGCATGGAGCTGATCCGCCCGCTGTATTTGGTGCGTGAGGACGATATCAAGGCGTGGAGAGATTACAATGGTCTGCATTTTATCCAGTGTGCCTGCAAATTCACAGATACGTGTACAACCTGTAACAATGAAGAAAACCGCTCCAAGCGCGTAGAGATCAAAGAACTGATCAAAAATCTGAAAAAGGTGAATCCGTTCGAGCGATTCATCCGGTATAAAATCCCCTTTTCACTCAGGATATTTTCATAGGATTCCTGACGCTTCTCTAAGAAACTTTTGGAGATGTACAGACGTTTATTCCCTTTAGCACGGGAACATCGTTCTTTATACGGACAGCCTGTAGGTACTCTTGGTTCAGTAGGGTGACCGCCTCCTGTATTTTCAGAAACATATTTTCTTCCCATTTTCCAAGCGATTTCTTCCATACAAACGTATACTTATTAGCACAGGCTTCCAGTTTCGTACCATCTATAAATATGGTTTCTTTTGATAGTTCGCCCATTCGTTCCAAGCGACGTACCATCTGATAAAACAGGGCTTCGCAGGTGTCTGCCAAAAATCCAGTACGGAACCTTGCAATCGTGCTGTGATCCGGTGCTTTCTGACCAGCAAGCAGCTACATAAAGTTAATATCACGTTTACAAGCGGTTTCAATCTTTCTGCAAGAATAAATATTTTGGGAATAAGCATAGGTCAGGATCTTGAACATGGTCTTTGGGTCCACTGCCGGATTTCTGCCTTTGGTAGAGTACGCCTGATACAGTAAACTGTAATCTAAATCCTCCAATTCGTGGCTCAGCAGTCGGACAGAATCATCATCAGGAACCAGACCTTCCAAATTTAATGGCAAAACCAGTTGATAAGGCTCGCCGAATTCGGTATAATTTTTATGGTATTTTATGTATTTGGTCATACTTAATTATACCATGGATTGCGGGCTCTTCGGAGTCCGTTTTCTGCTTTTGGACATAAAAATGGAGCTATTGCTCCATAGATGATTACTCATCTATTTTGCAACAGCCCACTTGACTTCTCTTAATTGTGCACATCACCTGAAGCATCTGATTGCAAAATTTCTACAGAATGGATTGCATGAGTAAGATATGCATCCGGTGCAATACAGGATTCAAACTCCCAAACGGTATCGTAAAAGGCCGAAAAAATTCGATTCAAACTAATTTTGTTCGGAATGCAGATATTGTAATACGGTGTATTTCTCCTAAAACGCAAATAAGAAAACTCATCTGCAAAAAACAGTGTCGGTCTTGGGATATGCTGGTAATCAGACAGCAAACCATTCGGCAAAATCTTAATCTGAAGCGCATTTGAAATTTCATGCAGATGTTTCATATGCTTAAAAAAATGAAGACGCTGTTCCGGCGAAAGCTGAATTCGATAACCATAGAAATCCAATTCGCCAGTAACTGTAAAATCTGTAAATGCAGAAGCATAAATCAGTGCTCTTATCGGTGTAACAGCAAGTATCTGCGATACCAGAGAATGCATTTTTTGAAGTACAGGTCTGTATGTCTTTCCTATAAAAGAGCCATACTTATCAAGCAGCTCATTATGTAAATCAGTTGGAAGAAAATGTTCTGTAAAATGTCCAAGCAGACAAGAAGAATTCCGGGCAAACAGTGAATGCTCATATTCGTAAGTACGAATCATTTCAGGAATAGATGTCCGTCGAATAAGCAATGTTTCTTTGCTGCAAAGTAATTTTAATTTGTAATAAAGTTCCGTTGAAAGAGACGAATCTTCAATTGTTGTAACAGCAAGACAATGGTTCTGATCAACTAACATACCTGAAAGCGAATAAATATCTTTAATCGCAAAAACCATTTTTTTCTGTGCCTGTGTTCCGCAATAAAGATTAAAATCAATATTCGAAAGATTTGAAAGCAAATTCATCAGGAAACCAGCCGTATAAACCGGATTATCTGAAGACGATTCCAAATCAATCATTAAAGAAAAATGAACTCCTGGAAGCACAAGTCCTATGTCATTGTGCATGCTGTTAAATTCAGCAATTAAAAGCTGATAATTCGTGTCTACATTCAGAATATCTACCATAGCATAAATATTTAGCGACTGTACTTTACGGAGTGCTGGATGTTTCATTTTAAAGATAAACTGATCCAGTGTAAGTTCCGGATAATATGAAATTTTAGTAGCCACTTTAGAACCAGTTGTTACCTGAAGTTCTTTTACATATGTATATTCAGATTCGAGATGATCGTAAATCGCTTTCTGAAGATTCGAAACGTCAGAAATTTGATATTCTTCTAAAAAAGTGTCCCGGTTATCATCAGTCAGAGCCTCAACAATACACTGGCTGATATTCTGCAAAATAATTTCGTGATTTTTTTCTGTTGGAAGTGATTTTCTACTAATCCATTTGCTTATATAAGATTCATCATACTGCACAGCTTTGGCAAGTACATAATTTTTTAAATTGGCCATAGATGTCAGATGCTCTAACAGAACACTGAATCTGTTTTTTTCTTTCATAATAATCAAAAGCCCCTCTCTTCTATTATAATTTTAGTGTACTGCATACAAAATAAGAAAACAAGAACATTTATACAAAAAATTTCCTATTGAATGAAATCCTGAAAAAAATGAATTAGTTGATTTGTTTGATTCAATATGCCAAATTCACCACTTCTATTGAAAAGGAAAAATATCCATGATAGAATACGAATCGTCATTATAAAACAAATAAATAATCGGAAAAGGAAGTAAATAATTATGGAAAATACAGGAGCAACATTAACTGGAAAAGCGAGCGTTGATAAACCATGGTTACAGTTTTATCCAGAAGCACTGCGCAACGTTGAAGTGCCAACAATAACTGTTGAAACGTTTTTAAGAGCAAAAAATCCAGACGAAAATAAAATTGCATTTGAATATTACGGAAACAAAATTACATGGAAAGAATTCTGGGGAGAAGTTGATAAAGCAGCAAAATCTTTAAAGATACTTGGATTTGGTGAAGGAAACAGAATTCCTGTATTTCTGCAAAGTGTTCCGGCACATTTTATCCTTCTGATCGCAGCAGAAAGAATCGGAGCTGCAATTATCTGCAGAGATGACATTCCAGAAGAATTATGTTTTGCAATCAGAAAATCAAAATCAGAGACAGCATTTGTCATGGATTATACATCAAAGTCAGATGAAGATCTGTTCCGTGCAACGACACCAATGAAGCGTGTAATTAAGGTTTCTCCATATGATTATGCAGATAGAAAATCTGTCCCGGACTATGTTGAAAAAGAAATTGCATCCAGATATACCGGTGCGATAGAGACAACAGAAGGAGATCTTACATGGGACGAGTTCCTGGCACTTGGGAAAGATTATACAGAAGACTATATGGCACAAGAAGATGTGAACAGACCAGTATTTGGCGCATATACAAGCGGATCCACAGGAATCTCTAAATTAGTTATTCATTCTTCTTCTAATATAGTAGCAACTGCATTCCAGATGTCCATCTTTATTCCGCCGTCAGATGTACCGGAAAAATGGTGGCTGCCAATCTTACCACCTGCACTGATTGCAGTAACTGTATCAATGGCAATCTTCCCATTGTCAGCAGGACTGATTATGGTACTTGATCCATTCTGCCGCTGGAAGATATTGATATCGCATTTATGGAGCAGAAGCCAAACTTCTGGGCACTGATTCCAATGTTCTGTGAAATGCTTATGAAGAGTGACAGAATTCCGGAAGATTACGATATGTCTCATCTAAGAAGTATCGGAACCGGAGCTGAAGCAATGAACGAAAGGAAAACACAAGAAGTAGAAGCATTCTTCCATAAGCATAATGTTAAAGCAACTTTAAGTGCCGGATATGGTCAGAGTGAAGGATGTTCAAACTTTACACTTCCAAATCCGATGTTCCCGCTGGTAGACGGATGCGTCGGAATGCCAATGCCGGCAACAACTATGGCAGTATTCTCAGAGGATCTGGAAGAACTGAATTATGGAGAAATCGGAGAATTATGTATGACGGGTCCTGCTATGATGCTCCACTATGCGGGATGGAGAGGCGATGAACTTACTGAAAGAACACTGATCAATCATCCAGATGGGAACTGCTGGTTACATACGGGAGATAAAGCTTACATCAATGAACACGGAATTGTATACATTCTTGGACGTGGAACAACAAAGCGTTTCGGTGGCGGAGAACTTTACATGATGAGAATGGAGACAAAAGCAGTACGTGTAGCTGGTGTAGAAGATGGATTCTTCTGCTTTGTACCAGATCAGGATCATGAAGGATATTTCCTTCCATATTTCTTTGTAATCCTTGATGAAACAAAGAGTCTGGATGAAGTAAAAGCAGGTCTTGCAGATGCACTGGAAGAATATGAATATCCGGTAGACATCCGCGTAATCAAGGAAAGACCGTATTTCCACTTCAAGACAAACAGAAAAGAACTCACAGCAGCAATTCTTGAGGAACTGAACTAAAAAAGACTCCTCTGTCGCATCAATATGTAAATTCTATATAAATAAGTAAGAAAAAACTTGATGATTCCCCGTATTTTAACAAATCATAAGATACGGGGGAATTTCTTTATTACGTTTATACATGCCAGAAACCTGAAAACCAGACTTTTCGATGTGTTTTTGTGCTAAAAAACGTCAGTATGTCTTGAACAAAACAGTTAGCAGTGATATATTAAAGTAAATACCTAATTACTATATTATATGCAAAAATATATGCAAAATACGAATTACAGTAGCATATAATAGAGGGTGGAGTATAAATAAAATACAATGGAAATGAGGTGGGGGCAAACAAAAAACATAATATGGATTATCTAATACAAACACGAAAGGAAGGGTAGACATTATGAAAAAGAGAAGTAAAATGCTTTTGAGTTTATTCCTCTCTGCTATGATGGTATTCAGTGTAGTGCCTTCAACAGTTTTTGCAGAGCCTGCACATGAAGAAACACCAGCAGTGCAGGAAAATACTACAGAAGCCGTGCAGGATAACACCAATACAAATGAGGCAGAAGATCCAGCAACAGAAGATTCTGTGACAGAAGATGATGCAACAGAAGCAACTACTGATTCTTCAAACACAGATACTGATGAAAATAAAGTAACTATTTCAGGTATTACAATACAGACACCAGTCATCCAGTTCAAGGGTGCTAATGCAGCTGTAGCAGAAGCACTTACAAAAGATATAAAGATTGATGAAAGCGATCCGGCAATCCAGAGCCTGCGTGAAGCATTGGGGGATCTCGAAATGGTTGGCGGAGAAGCCGGCACAGAATCCAATGAATCTAATATCAGCACAGCAGACCTGTATGAAGCAGATGAACAGGCTGAAACCAAGAAGCTGACAGAAGACCAGATTAATACAGTTGTTGGTATGTATCAGCAGTATCTGAATCAGTGGTCAGCCAATGCTAATGTACTCGGTGTTCAGAATCCATTCTTTCTGGATTTCAACGATGATACAGATGGTCTTGGTATCCTTGGTGAGATGCTTGCCTTAGACGGCAAATCTGTTCAGGATGTCAGAGATGGCAAGGTGAGCTACGATGACCTGACAGGTATGATCTTTACTTTCACATATGGTGATAAGTTAGGTATTAAGTATTATGGTCCAGATGTAACAAATGCAAGAGATGAAGCTCTTGCTGCAGTTACAGCATCAGGTGCACAGACAAAGGCACAGAAGCTGCTTGTTCTGAATGACTGGTTGGCCCATAACAATACATTTGATATGTCCTACATCATGAACTCTGGTAAGGAATCAGATGATGACAAGCCGATGATTGCAAAGGATCCTCAGAAGCAGAAGCATGAGGATGAAGTTTACGATGAGATCTATAAGGTTTACGAACCATAGATCAAACAGAATTTCCATGATCAGATTTATGCAGGCATTAAGCAGAATTTACTTGTTACTTTTTATGAGAATGCCATTCAGGATGCTGTTTATAAACAGGCATTAGCAAAGGCTGCTGATCCTGAGAATCCAACGGATGCTGAAAAACAAGCAGCTCAGGAACAGGCAAAGGCTTATGTTGAACAGCATAAGACAGATATTGATAAAGATCCAGATGCATTTGCAAGAACTAACTTTGGTGATGATGCTGCTGATCAGCTTAAAGAGCAGGCAGACGCATTTATCAAAGATGCGGAAGAAAATGGTGTTGAGGCAGACCCTGAGAATGCTCCTGGAGTTAAGGTGACTGTTGAGCAGCTTACTCAGCGGCAGTTAGATAGCGATGATCCGGCATTGGATATGGACGGTGATGGAACGAAGGAAACAAGCTTTAAGCAGGCGATTCCAATCTATGCGAAGCAGGCTGCAACCGGTATGACAACTGGTGTCATCAACTATTGGGAAGGTACTCAGTTTGGTGCATTCGGTATGGGTACATCTGTATGTCTGGGTTACTCCAGAGCTTTTTCATATCTTGTGCAGTGCTGGATAAAGATATTTATCTTAAAGATCCAAGTAAAGGTTATGACAGCAAGAAAACTGTTACAGCAGATGATGGTACAACTTCAGAAGTATGTGATAACTGGAAGACAGCCAAAGAACTGTACTATGGTTCAGATGGTAAGACACTGGATATCAATGCAGGCTACACAGTTGACCTTGTAAGAATTTCCTTCCAGTCCAACGTTACAATGTATGGCGAAGAACAGGAAGACTTCGGTTCCGACCATTACTGGAATGCAGTCAAGGTGGATGGTCAGTGGTACTATGTAGACCCTTGTTATACAGATGTCTACACAGAAGTTATGAGTCGTGACCGTGTCGAGACAGATGGTGATATGAACCATGTCTTCTTCCTGTTCAGCGATACAGATGCAAGAAAATTGTATCAGGGTAACTTTAGTGTTTTAAGATCACTTTATCAGAATGAAGCAACAGATACAACATATGAAAAAGCATGGATGGCTCGTGCAGCAAGTAATGTTTACTATGCAGATGGTTATGCTTACTATATGTATGATTCGACAGACCTGTTTGACAGAGTAAACAGTACAAGCATGAATCAGAGCCAGAAGGCTGCAGAGTACAAGATTGTTCGTCATAAACTGACAAATAAGGATACAGGCGATGGCGACAGCGATTATGAGACACTGATTAATTTCACAGACAAGGAAAACAACGATACATTTGTAAGCGTTCTCAAAGACGGTAAGATGGTGAAGAACGACCTCCTGACAAAACTGTATGCACAGTTCGTGGATGAACAGAGCATTTACCCATCCATCGGTCTGACAGCAGCACTGTATACAGATGGTAAGATTTACTTCAACGTATCCAACGATATCGTTTCCTACAATCCTGCAGACGGTGCAGTAGCCGTTGTGAAGGAATATAACACAGTATCTGCAAAACGTGATACAACCAAGTTATTTGGCGGTATGGCATTTACAACAACAGATGAAAAGAGTGCAGATTTCACTGTCACAAATCATCCAATCGCAGGTCTGACTGTGAAGGGTGACGAACTGGTTGTTTCAATCGGTACAAACTTCGCGTTCATTTCAGGTAAGAGCAAACTGCTTGACCATTCCAGCTACGGTTATGAATTCGAAGAGACAGATTACAATCCGACTTATACAAACTACAAGAAGTATCAGCAGTTCATGGGCAGTCAGAGCAATGATAATGACGAGTTCATGTGGTCAGCTAACTTCGTTGATACAGTTGATATGAAGACACTGACAGGTACTTCTCATAATTATGAAACAGTTTCTGAACCTGCATACTGCGGACGTAATGCATTTACAGAAGAACGTTGTTCTGACTGTGGTCTGATCAAAGAGGGCACACGTGTAGAAGCAGAGAATACAGCACACGAACATCATTACATCAAGTTCCATGAAACATACTATACAAAGACTGATAGCGGTAACTGGAACGAAGCGGACAACTATGTTTGCCCAGAGTGCGGTGCTTGTATTACAGAACCTGTTAAGTCCAAATATGAACAGGCTAATTCTACATACGAGAAAAGAAAAGCTATCTGGGATGAAGCTCAGAAGAACGCAGCAGAAGGACATGCTTATGCAGCAACAGATGCTGAATGGAGCGATGATCACACAAGCGTTACATTCCAGAATCTGAAATGTGAAACTTGTGCAAATCAGATCAATAAACTGGATTGTCTCCTTGAATCAGATGAAAATGTAACAAACAAAGCTAACAGAGATTCTATTGAGAAAACTCTTGCAGAAAAAGTAACTGCAACGGCTAAACTTGCTGGCCATACAGGTACATGTGAACAGGGCGTGACTATGTACTACAAAGCAGCAGATAAGACAGCTGATGGTGTGAAGTATGTTGTAACAACTACTGAGGCAAAGGAAGCTGGAAAGCATGCATACACAGGTGCATGGACATGGAACGAAGTTAAAGATGACAATGGCAATGTAACTAATTGCACAGCATCTGTAACAGGTGTTAAATGCTCCGTTTGTGATAATGAACCAACAGAAGACCAGATTAAAGTTAATGTTGTTAAGGATACAGAGAATTCCAAAGCAGCAACATGTACAGAAGCTGGTAAAGATGTTTATACAGCAACAGCGACAGTTACAGATGCTGATGGTAAGGAAATCGGTACATTAACAGCAGATCCAAAAGAAGTTGATTTACCGGCACTTGGCCATAAGTATGGTGAACCAACATGGAACTGGACAAAGGGTGAGAACAACACTTACACAGCAACAGCAACATTTACATGTGCAAATGATGAGAAACATGTAGAAACAGTTGATGCAAAAGTAACTGAGAAATCTGATGGCGCAACATGTACAGAGGCAGGTAAGATTACTTACACAGCTACAGTTACATTTGAAGGCAAAGATTACAAAGATACTAAGACAGAAAAAGTAGCAGCTCTCGGTCATGACTACAAAGTCTCAGAAAAAGACGGATGGAAATGGACAGCTGATAAAGAAAAAGGATATACAGCTGTTGCAACATTCGTATGCAGCCGTTGTAAAGATTCTCATGACGTAACTGCAGATGTTGTTAAAGAAGACAAGAACAGTCAGATCATCTACACAGCAACTGCTAAATACACAGATGAAACTGGTAAGGAATTTACAGCTACAGCTACAAAGAGTACAAAAATGTCCGTATCTTACAAAGTTCACCGTCAGGATTATGACTGGGAAAAAGACTGGAAGAAAGACGGACAAACGTCTGGTACAGTTGGTGAAGCAAAAAGATTAGAGGCTATCGAGATCAAGTTACCAGGTGGTGTTTCTGGATCTATCGAATATCGTACACATATTCAGGACATCGGTTGGGAAAAGAACTGGAGTAAAGACGGAGAAAAATCCGGTACAGAAGGACAGTGTAAACGTCTGGAAGCAATCCAGATCAGACTGACTGGTGAAGTTGCAGAGAATTATGACGTATACTACAGCGTACATGCCGAGAACTTCGGATGGCTCGGATGGGCTAAGAATGGCGAAGAAGCAGGAACAGCTGGTTACGGATACCGTCTTGAAGCAATCAGGATTCAGCTGGTTACCAAAGGGGACAAAGCACCAGAACTTATTGGTACTATCAAAGAAGCTATGAAAGCAAGACTGGTCGGATACCAGACACATGTACAGGACTATGGTACACAGGCATATGTATATGACGGTGCTATGGCAGGTACAGAAGGCGAGTGCAAACGTATGGAATCTATCCGTATGAAACTCCCGTCTTCAATGAACAGCTCAATCCAGTACAGATCTCACGTTCAGAATATTGGATGGGAGAAGAAATGGGCATCTAACGGATCATTATCCGGAACAACTGGACAGTGTAAACGTCTGGAAGCAATTCAGATCAAACTGTCTGGTGATGTAGCAGAGAACTATGATGTATACTACAGAGTTCATGCTCAGGATTATGGATGGCTTGCATGGGCTAAGAATGGAGAATCTTCAGGAACAGAAGGATACGCAAAACGTCTCGAGGCAATTGAGGTTCGTCTGGTTCCAAAGGGAACAACTCCAAACCTTCCAGCATCAGCAAATGAAAAAGCCTTCATCAAAAAATAATAACAAAGCTTAACTTGCAAGGGGCTGTCGGGAAATGAACCGCTCCCCGTCAAGTAGACAATTGAAAAAATATAAATTTTTCCTGCCAGTAGAAATTTATCTGCTGGCAGTTTTTATGCAGCTTGCAAGTAATTTTCGTGTTTTTCCATTGGCGTTAAAATTCCAAGATTCCTTTGCAAGCGTTTATTGTTGGTAAGCGTCCAATAAGAGGGTGTATCGAAATTTCTGGCTGTTGCATGTAAACTATTGATTAGAGTTTTGGGAGTTGACTCTAAAAACTCTAAATCTAATCTAAGGAGCAGGCTTATGGATCTTTCTTCTTTGACTCCAGACAAACAGGTGAAACTTCAATACTGGCTGGATGTAATACGGCAATGCAGGGCCTCCGGACTGACAAATCAGATCTGGTGTGAACAACACGATATCTCTTTGAAAAGTTATTATTACTGGCTTTCCAAAATTCGAAAGCTTGCCCTGGAAGAACTGCCCCGCAAGAAAAACGGCATCCACATGTGTACAGACCAACAGTCAACTGCTTTAACGGAATCCCCGGCTGAGTTTGCGGAGCTTTCACTTCCGGACAGAAACATTTCCCGTTCCACTCCTGCAGCCATACTTCATATCGGATCCATAACAGTGGAACTTTATGAAGGCACATCTGCCTAGATGCTGGAAAACATTCTGAAAGCCGTGCAGTCATGTTAGGAGAGCTTTCCCATGTGGAGAAAATCTATATCCGATGCGGCTACACCGATATGAGGAAGCAGCTCAATGGCTTGCTGGATATCATCCAGTACAACTTAATGAAATCGAAACCTGTGCAGATCCTGATGCACACGAACCGGAGCTTGTTGAGATAGAGAAGCACCTACGTAAAAGGAAGTACACCGGTCAGCGGGAAGAACTGGTAAAAAATCTCCCTCACAGCAAAGTACTCCATACCATAGATGAAAGGGAACAGATATGCGATAACTGCGGGAGTACGATGGTGAAAGTAGGGGAAGAATTCGTCCGCACGGAAGTACAGTTTATCCCTGCAAAACTCAAGGTGATTGACCATTACCGGGAAACGTATGAATGCAGGTCGTGCCGGAAAAACGGAACTCCTTATATGGAGAAGGCTCCGGTGCCATATCCTCCCGTCCTGCATTCTCTGGCATCTGCATCTACCATCACCTGGCTCATCCACCAGAAGTTTGAATTAAGCATCCCGCTGTACAGACAGGAAAAAGAATGGGAGGCTTTGGGATTACGTTTAAGCAGAGCGACTATGTCAAACTGGCTTCTGGTTGTCTATCGGGACTGGCTTGTACACATCGTCCACCGTCTGAAGCTGGAACTTCTGAAACAGAGATACCTTCATATCGATGAAACACATGTACAGGTGCTGAAAGAACCGGGACGAAGCGGGAAATATCCGGAAGCGTTTCTGAGGGAATATGAAGGTTATATCCATACAGACGCTTACTCCGGATACAATGCGGTTTCAGGAGTAAAAAGATGTCTTTGCTATACGCATCTGCGCCGGGCTTTCGTGGATGCGCTCCCTCCTGATCAGAAGAAAAAAGAACGTCTTATCCGCGAGAAACCGCTTCTCGAGGCTTTTTGGTCATGGGCAGAAAAAAGTGCCATCGGAGAGCTGCCGAAATCCAAACTTTCAAAAGCTTTTCATTACGCCTTAAATAACCGTGAAGGTTTTTGGAATTATCTGGAAGACGGGAATTGTTCCATCAGTAATTCGCTTGCGGAAAACTGTATCCGTCCCTTTGTGATCGGCAGAAAGAACTGGCTGTTCTCCGGCAGTCCGAAAGGGGCGGAAGCCAGTGCAGGAATCTATACACTGGTAGAGACAGCGAAAGCGAATGGGCTTGCCCCGATGAAATATATAAAATATATCCTGTCCGACATGCCGGGGAGTGCTTTTCTTGAACATCCTGAATATCTGGATGATTATCTGCCTTGGAATCCTCTTGTAAAAGAATTCTGTCGATAACCGTTGACCTTTTAGTATAAAAGGCTGACGGTTATTTTTCTATACACTGTTTTATTTGACGCTTACGAAGTTACTGCTGTTTGACTTCCTTTGGGTAAAGAACGGCACAAAAAAAGAGAACTGCCCTGGGACAGTTCTCTTTGCCTGTAATGTATGGTTACGAAAAGATTTTCAGATTCGTTTCCAGACTGCTCCGCCGCGTACATCGGCAACTTCAATGCCTGTGCTTTCAGATCGTCACGGATCTTATCTGCTTCCGCAAAGTTTTTGGCTTTCTTTGCTTCATATCGTTTTAAAACGAGCGCATCAATCTCCGGATCTCCCTCGCCGGTAATCTGATAACCGGATGCAGTGGAAGCGGAAGTTGTCTTTGCGGCCTCTTTTCTCTTTGCTTCTGCATGGGAGAGAAGGGCAAGGCCGAGCACCTGATCGAAATTGTCGAGAAGTGCCAGCTTCGTTGCATCGTTCATGTCTGCCTTTAAGACATCATACAGCGTTGTGATGGCAAGCGAAGTATTGAGGTCAGCATCGAGTGCTTTCTGGAATTTTTCTTTTAAAACACTCATGGAAGCTTCATCGACGGATCCGTTCTCCGGATTTAAAGCGGCGATACGGGCGATCAGCTTGTCGTAGGCAATTTTTGCGTTGTCCAGGTTCTCCCACGTAAACACAAGCGCTTTGCGGTAATGGGACTGCAGGCAGAAGAAACGTAGATAAGCGGATCGTAGCCTTTTTCTTCCAGAAGAGAAACCGTCAGGAACTCACCTTTTGATTTCGACATTTTTCCGGTCGAGGTATTCAGGTGATGTACATGGAACCACTGCGGGCACCATGCATGGCCAAGGTAGCTTTCGGACTGCGCAATCTCGTTGGTGTGGTGCGGGAAGGCATTGTCCACGCCGCCGCAGTGCAGGTCGAGGTATTCTCCGTTGTACTTCATGGAGATACCGGAGCACTCAATGTGCCATCCCGGATAACCGATGCCCCATGGAGAGTCCCATTTGAGCGCCTGGTTCTCGAATTTTGATTTGGTAAACCAGAGAACGAAATCGTTTTTGTTGCGTTTGTTGGTATCTTCCTCTACGCCCTCGCGGACACCAACGGCAAGATCATCCTCATCGTGGTCGTTGAATACATAGTAGTGGTCAAGACGGCTGGTGTCAAAGTAAACATTTCCGCCGGCAAAGTAAGCGTAGCCGGTGTCCATCAGTTTTGCAATGATTTTAATATATTCGTCAATGCATCCGGTCGCGGCTGTACGACATCCGGGCGCTTGATATTCAGCTTTTTGCAATCCGCAAAGAATGCATCAGTGTAATACTGTGCGATTTCCATGACTGTTTTATGCTCGCGCTTGGCACCTTTGACCATCTTGTCCTCACCGGTGTCCGCATCGGAGCTTAAATGGCCGACATCGGTAATGTTCATGACACGGTTGACGTTGTAGCTTCATAGCGGAGTGCCTTTTCAAGAACGTCCTCCATAATATAACTGCGCAGGTTTCCAATGTGCGCAAAATGATAAACGGTAGGTCCGCAGGTGTACATTTCTACACGGCCCGGTGTGTGTGTCTGGAATTCAGCTTTTTTATGGGTTGCAGAATTATAAAGATACATAAAAGAAGTCTCCTTTTTTCTTTTCGTGCGGATACGGATGCAGAAGTGATGATACACAGGAAAGCAAAAAAGCGTCTGCTGTATCCGACAAGGATATCAGAGACGCCGCGTGCGGTGCCTGTTTTCCGTGTACTGCACTGGTTCCTTATTAAAATTAATATTAGCAGGATTTTTTTTTTGCTGTCAATAGTCCGGAGGCTGTCGAAGACAAAAAGTAAAACGCATTTAATAAGAAGAAATACATTTTTCAGAAATAAAAAGACAGTGCTGCAGAACGCAAATGGAAAGAAACAATTATTTGTGTAATCTTTTTTTTATTATAAAACCGAAGAATACAGGAAAATAGAAAAACGGCATCAGAACAATACCCAAAAAGAGGAAAATAGAGGATTTTGATGACTTTAAATGCAGTTTATACACTTTTCTCCTGCATCGGATATTGACAAACAGAGAGAGTTCTGGTTATAATGAATGCAGTTGTTTTTGGACAAACGGACAAATGTACGGGCATGAGGGATGAAGAAAACAAATCTTGTTGGACGCATCTCCTTTTTGTACTCTTCGTTTTAATGTGGTAAAGTGCCAAAATGAAAAACGGTGGAATGGCGAAGCCGTTCCGGCAAATGTCCGGATGATGCAAAAACAACGCGAATCCATGAAAGGAGTTAGGAAGAATTATGAAAAGAAAAATTGTAAGCGCATTACTTGTTATGAGTATGACTGCAAGCCTGGTTGCCTGCGGAAATTCCGGCAGCGGAAGTTCTGATCCGGCAGATGAGAGTGTAAGCGTAAGCAGCAGCGCATCTTCCGAAAGTGATGCAAGCGCATCTGCAAGCAGTGAGAGCGAAGCCGAGGCAGAGGAATCCGAAATGCCGGAAGGATACGACGAGACCAGCACAGAGCTCTACAATGAGGCACTGGGAGATTTCAACGATGCACTTGCTACTGCAAAGGAAGCAGAAACGGTGGATGAGAGATATGCCTGATGGCAGTTGCCGAGGGAAAACTGATGGAGTCTGCCATGATGTACCCGCTCACCTCAAGAGGTGGTATGTACGCGATGTACAGAATGGCTCCGCGCACCAAGGACTATACACTTTGGGGAAGCGATAACGACCGTTATCATCAGTATGTTGTAACAACTGACTTTATCAAGGCAGAAGATTACAACGAAATGAGAGCAAAATGGGATGAGCTTAAAGGAACAGGAACCTATGAGAGCTGGGTAAAAGAATATCTGGCAGGAAAAGGTTACACCTTAAAAGACAGCTTCTCCATGCCGTATGCGAGCGATCCGGTAACATGGGACGGACTTGCAACTTCCCGTGCGGCAGATACCGATGCGATCATCAATACCTATGACGGACTGATGGAGTACGATGTAGAGGGAACTCTGCAGCCGGCACTGGCAGAATCCTATGAAGTATCCGATGACGGACTGACCTATACCTTCCACCTTCGTAAAGATGTAAAATGGACCGATTCCCAGGGACGTGAAGTGGATACTGTAAAAGCAGATGACTTCGTGGCCGGAATGCAGCACATGTGTGATGCACAGGGCGGTCTGGAATACCTGGTACAGGGCGTGATCAAAAACGTATCCCAGTACATCAGCGGTGAAGTTACCGATTTCGACGAGGTTGGTGTAAAAGCTGTTGATGACTATACCGTAGAGTACACACTGGAAGAGCCATGCAGCTACTTCATGACCATGCTGGGCTACACCATCTTCATGCCGATGAGCAGAAGCTACTATCAGTCCCAGGGTGGTAAATTCGGTGCTGAGTACGATTCTTCCGCAGCAGATTATCAGTACGGAAAAGATTCCAACTCCATCGCATACTGCGGACCGTACCTGGTAACCAACGCTACAGCGAAAAATACCATCGTATTTAAACTGAGCGATTCTTACTGGAACAAAGACAACGTAAACATTAAAACCCTGACCTGGCTGTTCAATGACCAGTCTGATGTTACCAAAATGTACACAGATGCAAAAGCAGGTACCGTTGACTATGTAAACCTGAACACCTCCACTATGGAGACAGCAAAATCCGAAGGTCTGTACGACCAGTACGCAGTAGTTTCAGATACCAACGCTACTTCCTTCATGGGATTCTACAATATCAACCGTACTGCGACTGCAAATGCCAACGACGGAACAACAGCAAAGAGTACAAAGTCTGACGAAGAAATCCAGAGAACAAACAAAGCACTGCAGAACGTTCACTTCAGAAGAGCGATCAGCTTTGCAGCAGATCGTGGCGCTTACAATGCACAGCAGGTTGGCGAGGATCTGAAGTATACTTCCCTTAGAAATACCTTTACCCCGGGATATTTCGTAAGCCTGTCAAAAGACACTACCATTCAGATCAACGGAACCGACACAACCTTCCCGGCAGGCACCTACTATGGTGAAATCGTACAGAAACAGATCGACGCCGACGGCGTGAAGATCAAAGTATGGGATGCCGAAAACAAGACCAGCGATGGTTTTGATGGATGGTACAATCCGGAAAACGCAGTAGAAGAACTGAATACCGCAATCGAGGAGCTCGCAGAAGACGGTATCACCATCGATGAGAGCAACCCGATCCAGATTGAGTATCCATATCCGTCTGCAGTAGAAGTTTACACCAACAAAGCAAACTCCTACAAGAAATCAGTAGAGGCTGCCCTTGGCGGAAAAGTTGTGATCAATCTGGTTGATGCCGTAGACCTGGATGGATGGTACTATGCAGGATACTATGTAAACTATGGTTATGAACAAAACTACGACGTATATGATGTCTCCGGATGGGTCCGGACTTTGGTGATCCGTGCTCTTATCTGGATACCATGCTTCCGGACTACGAAGGATACATGACCAAATGTTTCGGTATCTTCTAATTTTGGAAAAGGTAAAATTGGAAAGACCAGAACAGTTGAAAGCCAATGAATAAACCGGCAGGGGGATGGGGACAAAAAAAGCCATTCCCCTGTCATATTGTGTTAAGGAATGAGAGAATATGACAAAATATCTTTTTAAGCGTTTGTTGCATGGCCTTGTTTCCGTAGTAATCGTCGTTGGATGCGTTATGACTATGATCTATTCTCTGATGGACCGAAATCTGATTTTCGCACAGGATACCACCTATTCCCATCAGAGCAATAACCAGAAAAAGGTGTACAAATATCAGAAGTGGGAGACATACGGATATCTTGATTATGTAACCTATGCAGATTATTTGAACGCTCTCAAAGCAAAAGGCGAAATTGACGAGGATACGAGATCCAAAGCAGTAGCATTCGGAAGAACGAAAGACCAGGATTCAGAACTGGTATCTGAATATGTAAAGGAATTTACAGCTTATTATAAAGCAAAAGGTTACACCGTAAGAAGATACGATGCGATCATGATGGGTAAGAAAAAATATGCCAACGGCGGACAGCAGCAGCTGTTTGCATACAGGGATATTCCGCTTGCAACACGTCTCGGAAAATATTTTTCCGGTTTGATTGACATCGACAGCATTCACGATGCTGCAAAGGTAGAAGGTAAGAGGGGGATTACATTTACCTTACACGATCCGGTATATGGGGGAAAGAAATTTTCACCGGCCATCATGGGAAATGGCACAACACACAAGTACCTGATGTACTTTGACTCAAAATTCCCATATTTCCATCAGAATATAATCACCATAAATTTAGGAAAGTCCTATTCCGTAAATGAGGGTGTGGATGTAGCACTGACCATGACCCGCGCGCAGGATCCTACGTAAAATCGGAGATTACCTACCCAAGCGGTCTGGTGGAATACAGTGCAGACGATCTGCACAGCGCAACGTATATGAGCGAATCTCAGGATGCAAGCGCTGTTCATTCCGATCGGTTCACAGATGACTATACCAACGTGGATACAGTTAAGAGTGGTAAATCAAAAATCGGCTATTCCTTTGTGATCGGTATCATTGCCGTAATTCTTTCCTATCTCATCGCAGTGCCGCTTGGCATTCTGATGGCGAGAAAGAAAGACAAACTGGTTGACCAGCTTGGAACCATCTATATTGTATTCATTATAGCAGTACCTTCACTGGCCTATATCTTCCTGTTTAAGGCAATCGGAGGAAAAATGGGTCTGCCAACCACCTTTGACATGGATTCGAAGAGCAAGCTGATGTATATTCTGCCGATCGTTTCTCTGGCACTGCCGCAGGTGGCAAACCTGATGAAATGGCTGCGTCGATACATGATCGACCAGATGAACTCCGATTACGTAAAATTCGCAAGATCCGGTGGACTGACAGAGGGAGAAATCTTTACGAAACACATTTTGAAGAACGCAGCGATTCCGATCGTGCAGGGTGTTCCGGCGAGCGTACTGTTCGCACTGACCGGAGCCATCATCACCGAGCGTGTGTACGTAGTACCTGGTGCCGGTAATCTGCTGACCGAAGCAATCAGCAAATATGATAATGGTGTTATCGTAGGTGTTACACTGTTCTACGCAGTGCTCTCCGTGATTTCCATCATCCTGGGCGACGTTTTGATGTCCATGGTGGATCCGCGAATCTCATTCTCAACGAAAGACAGGTAGGGACTTATGAATTATGATTTAGATAAATTCGGTCTGTCTGAGGAAGAACTGTTTTCTCCTGTAGATAACAGCTCTCTGGAGTCTGAGAAAATTACGGCTCCGAGATATTCCTACTGGCATTCCGTGTTCCGCGTATTTTTTAAGAAAAAAATCAATATTGCCGTACTTTGCCTCCTGGGTGTGATTCTGCTGATGACGTATGTGTATCCGCTCTTTGTGGAGTACGACCGTTTCGCCAATCTGATGAACGGCGCGACAAAACATCTGTCTCCAAGCAAAGCATTGCAGCAGCTTGGATTCAATATTCACTGGATTTTAGGATCCGGTGCTTCCGGACAGTCGACCTTTGATGCTGTCTGGTTTGGTTCCAGAATTTCAGTTTCCCTGGCGTTTATCTGTGCGCTCATCAACCTTTCGATTGGTGTGATTGTCGGATCTGTCTGGGGATTTTCGAAGAAGGTTGATGTCTTCATGATGGAGGTTTACAACATCATCGGAAATATTCCGTATGTACTTCTGATCTCCGTCCTGGTGCTTATCTTTTCTCCGAGCTTCTGGACCATGGTATTTGCACTGACCGTTACCGGATGGCTTGCCATCGCGTACTTTATCCGTACGCAGGTCGTTATCATCCGTGACAGAGAGTATAATCTGGCATCAAAATGTCTTGGAACTTCGATTTTCCGCATTGCGATGAAGAATATTCTCCCGTTTATGACATCTGTCATTGTTACTCTGGCGGCAACTGAGATTCCGTCCTACATCTCTTACGAGGTGTTCCTGGCTTACATCGGTATGGGACTTTCTGACATGTCTCTGGGAAGACTGATCTATGAGGCTGAGGGTGCCATGCTGACACCGGGATGGGGATTCGAATTCTGGAGTCCGGTTGTTGTCGCTTCAATTATCACCGTAGTATTATATGTAGTTGGACAGAACCTTGGAGATGCGTCCGACCCGAGAACACATATGTAGGAAGGAAAGCCGCATGGAAGATAAAAAAGTATTATTATCGATTAAGGACTTACAGGTAAAATTCCGTGTCCGCGGCCGTATCCTGACGGCAATCCGGGGCGTAACGCTGGATATTTACGAGAATGAGTCCATTGCTATCGTAGGAGAATCCGGTGCCGGTAAATCCGTATTCACAAAAGCGTTTGCAGGAATGCTGGACAGCAACGGCTTCATCGATCAGGGAGATATCATTTTTAACGATGCCGAGCTGAGCGATACCGTTGTGCCGCTGAATTCTTATGCGAAAAAGACCATCGCATCCACCTGGGAAAAGCTGAATGAGTATTCCAAGCTGGAATATGGTGCAGAAGTATTCCTGAAAATGAAGGCGCTGGAGCAGGAAAAAGAAGAAAAAATGACGCTGAGCGAGGAAGAGCGTGAGAAAGCAGATGCTGAAATCAAGGAACTTGTAATAAAGAGAACCGAACTTTTCAACTATAAGCAGACACTCGATACTTCCAAAGAAAAAGCGAAAGTCAAAGAGACATCCGCGGAGATTTCCAGACTGGATGGAGAGATTAAGGCTCTGCAGAAAGCAAAAGAGGAAAAAATCAAGGCTCACAAACAGGCTGCCATGAACGATACGGCATACAATCAGGCGTATGAGGCAAAAATGGCAGAGTACAAAAAAGAGTACGCCGGCCTGACAGCAAAAGAAATTACGGACGAGACGAGAAAGAGAAACGAGATTCTTGCCAAAGAGATCTATCTTTCTGTCGGACGTTATAAACTGCGTAAAAAGGTTCGCATGATCAAAAAGCTGCACGAGGCATTCAAAGCTGCAATGGAGCGCGGTGTGGATCTGAACGATGAGCAGAAGCGAAACGGCGTTTTTGACCAGGCTACTTTCCGTGTGCGCTATCTGGATGAGACACCGGAGCAGCTTCATGGAACCTGTATCATTAACCTGGCAAAAATCCAGGACCCGAATGACTGGGGCCAGATCCGCGGCAAGAAAATTGCAACCGTATTCCAGGATCCGATGACTTCCCTGAACCCGATTATCACAATCGGAAAACAGATCACTTCTGTTATCATGAAGCATCAGAATGTTAGCGAGGTGGAAGCAAGGGCACAGGCGCTTGAGCTGATGGAAAAGGTTGGTATTCCGAACGCAGAGCAGCGTTTCGATGATTATCCGTTCCAGTATTCCGGCGGTATGAGACAGCGTATCGTTATTGCGATTGCACTTTCCTGCCGTCCGAAGATCCTCATCTGCGATGAGCCGACAACTGCGCTGGATGTTACGATTCAGGCGCAGATCCTGAAGCTGATCAAGGACCTTCAGAAAGAGTATAACTATACCATCGTGTTTATTACCCACGACCTTGGTGTCGTAGCGAATATCGCTGACCGTGTTGCCGTTCTGTACGCAGGACAGATCATCGAGTTTGCGAATGTAGAAGAGCTGTTCTACGACCCGCGCCATCCGTACACCTGGGCACTGCTTTCTTCCCTGCCGCAGCTTGCGGAGCGGAATACAAAGCTGTTCTCGATTACCGGTACCCCGCCGTCTCTGTACAACAAGATTATCGGAGACCCGTTCGCACCGCGTAACCAGTACTGTCTGAAAATCGACACACTGGAAGAGCCTCCGATGTTCAAAGTAACGGATACCCATTACGCCAAAACCTGGCTGCTGGATCCGAGAGCACCAAAGACGGAGAAGCCGGAGGCAATTCAGAATATTCACGAAAAATTATTAAAAGCATACAACTTATAGGAGAGTTTGAAAGTGTCTACAAAGCAGGAAAGCAAGACCACTGTTTCGCATCTGCCGGAGCATGGTCCGATTGACGAAAATGGAAGAGAAATCTTACTGCAGGTAAAAAATGTAGATATCACTTTCGGCAAGGGCGATGACGCAGTCAAAGCGGTAAAAAATGCTTCTTTTGACATCTACAAGGGAGAAACCTTCTCCCTCGTAGGCGAGTCCGGTTCCGGAAAGACCACGATCGGCCGTGCGGTCATTCGTGTCAACCCGTGTTCCGCAGGAGAGATCCTGTACAAGGGTGTTAAAATTTCCGGCAAGATTCCGCATTCCCTGGACCGGGAGGTTATCCGAAACATTCAGATGGTATTCCAGGATCCTGCCGCATCGTTAAATGAGCGTGCGACGGTCGATTACATCGTATCCGAGGGTCTTTACAACTTCCATCTGTACGAGAACGAGGCAGACCGTGTGAAAAAGGTAGAGAACATGATCAACGAAGTTGGTCTTCTGCCGGAGCACCTGACCCGTTACCCACATGAGTTCTCCGGCGGACAGCGCCAGCGTATCGGTCTGGCCCGTGCCATGGTTATGGAGCCGGAGCTGGTTGTAGCCGATGAGCCGATCTCCGCACTGGACGTATCGATTCGTGCCCAGGTCCTCAATCTGCTGAAGAAATTCCAGAGAGAAAAACAGGTTACTTATCTGTTTATCGCCCATGACCTTTCCATCGTACGGTTCATTTCCGACCGTATCGGTGTTATCTACAAAGGAAATATCGTAGAGGTTGCGGACGCAGAGGAGCTGTTCAACTTCCCGCTGCATCCATACACCCATTCCCTGATCTCTGCGATCCCGATTCCGGATCCGCAGCTTGAGAAGAACAAAGTGCTGTACACCTACGATCCGTCCATTCACGATTATTCCGTGGACAAACCGGAGTTCGTGGATATCGGACACAACCACTTTGTATACGGAAACAAGAAAGAGATCGAAGAGTACAAGGCACTCCGTGAAAAGGGAGAGCCGCTGCAGCCGATCACCATCAAAAAGCCTGGCGAGAAAGTAAAAGAGGAGAACCACGAGGTTCATCTTTCCAAGGCAGAAGATGAGTTCCTGAAAACTCCGGTTCACGATACCGGAAGCATCTGGTACAAAGTGCTGTCGTTCTTCTTCCCGATCATCGGTATTATCGCAGCAATGGTATACAAAAAGAAACAGTACTATCACAACTATAAAGCATGTAAGCAGGGCGCGCTGTACGGATTCGCCGTACTGGCCGTGATTCTCCTGATCTTTATCATTGCATTGATATTGGTTGTCCTATAGCAGACTGTGAAAAGCAAAGCAGTGTCAGAATCGAAAGTCTTTTGATTCCGGCGCTGCTTTTTTTGTGCCGTTTTACTTGACGGGAGACATATTTTCTGGGACAATAAAACACAGTGCGAATGAAGGGGAGAACTTAAAGTAAGAGGAGTAAAAGAATGGGAAGAACAGTAAAAGATCCAAACAGACGGCAGCCGAAGCCGGTGCAGAAAGTTCAGCTCTCTGAAAAGAATGTCGGACGGCGCATCGTGCTTGTGGTACTGTTTCTGGCGATCGGATCCGGTTTTCTGGTGTATGGTTTTATGAATTTTCTGCGCGGCGATTCCGGCTGGCGCGAAATCAGCGTGAAGGCGGGCTCGGAGCTGAACTGCAGCGAGGATTTCACACTGAAATATAATGTCGGTGCAGGCGGCGTATCGGCGGGTGGGGAGGCAAAGGCACTCTCGCTGATTTATACCGATGCGGCGGTGAAGGGCTACCGGCTTTTCAATATCGACGAGAGTTTCGATGATGTGACAAACCTGTACGATATCAACCAGCATCCAAACGAAGTGATGACGGTAGATCCGGTTTTGTACGATGCCCTGAAAAAAGTATCCGATGCCAACTGCCGGGAAATCTATCTGGGACGCTGTACGCGTCACTGGAAAATCTCTGCATGAGCAATGATGATGCGGCCGCAGCACAGTTCGATCCGGAGAAGGATGATGATGCGGCAGAGGAAGCGGCAGCCGTCGCAGCCTTTGCGCAGAACCCGGATGACATTTCCATGGAATTCCCGGGAGAAAACCAGGTCTGCCTGCATGTGTCGGATGCGTATCAGGCATATGCCGCAGAGATGGGCTACACGGCGTATCTCGACTTTTTCTGGATGAAAAATGCTTTTTTGATTGACTATCTGGCGGACATGATCCGCGGCAAGGGCTATCAGCTCGGCATTATTTCCAGCAAGGACGGATTTGTGCGCTGTCTCGATGAAACAGGGGAAAAAGAGTACCAGTACCCGCTGTACCATCTTTCCGGGAATGAAATTCAGTCACATGGAACGATGACGTACGAGGACCGAAAAGCATCGTATTTTTCCACGCTTACCAGGCGGGCAGTCCCGATACGTACCGCTATTACCAGTATCAGGACGGAACGATGCGCACGCCGTATCTTAGCGCGTCAGACGGAAAAGACCACACGGCAGCATCTGAACTGCTTGTCTATTCCGGTGAATATGGCTGTGCTGATACGCTGCTTGCAGCATTTTTCGATTATCAGGCCGAATCGCTTTCCGGGGAGTCCCTGAAAACACTGGCTTCACAGAAAATTTACAGTGTCTGGTTTGAGAACAATGAGATTCAGACCACAGACGAAAAGTTTTCCGTGACAGCGGTGAATAAATAAAAAAACAGAATAAAAAACAAACCAGATTTGCATTGTACAATCGCGGTTAGGATGGTAGAATAAAATCAGAATTTGAAAAATCATTTCCACAATCTGCAAGCCCCACTTCGCGATCTGTTTTGACCTTATCCGGTTGCTGCAGACCGTTTGGGCTGGAAATGGGACTCGCAGCTCACGAAAAGCTTTTTTCAAACACGCTCTGGCATGAATGAGTGCTTTTTTATGCGATTTTGTATGGGGGAAGCAGCAGCGAGAGCACGTAAAATAAATAAGGAGGGGTTACAATTTTGAAAATGGAAGAAAAATTATACGATTATATGGATTGGGCAGAGATTGAAGCTGTGGTCTATTCGGAGGAGAATCATCCAAGAGATATCTTAGGACCGCGCGTAACGGAGGATGGTGTTTTGATCCAGGCATTTTTCCCCGGGGCAACCCGCGCAGCCGTACATACGATCCGCGACGGAAAACAGACTGAAATGGTCTGCGAGGATGAAGCAGGATTTTTCGCTGTTCTGCTTCCGGGGAAAAAAATCCCGTCCTATACTCTGATCTATTGGGATGGCGACGGAAACCAGATGGAGCATTACGATCCATACGCCTATCCGATGCAGTTTACCGAGCAGGAACAGAAACAGTTTGAAAATGGCATCTGCTATTCGATCTATGAGAAGCTGGGTGCACATCCGGTAAAAATCGACGGCGTCAGTGGTGTTTACTTCGCAGTCTGGGCACCGAATGCGATCCGTGTCAGCGTTGTCGGAAACTTCAATAACTGGGACGGAAGAGCATATCAGATGAATCTTCTGGAGTCCGGGATCTACGAACTCTTTATTCCGGGTGTCCGCGCGGGCGACATCTATAAGTACGAAATCAAGGCCAGGGGCGGTCTGACGTATCTGAAATCGGATCCGTACGCAAATGCGGCACAGCTACGCCCAAACAATGCAAGTGTTGTGTTTGACCTTGGAAAATATGCCTGGCAGGATGAGAACTGGATGAAGAAGCGTGGTGTCACACAGGGCGACAAAGCGCCGATCTCTGTTTATGAAGTGCATCTTGGCTCCTGGAAAAAACCGGACGATGGACGTGAATTTTATAACTACCGCGAGATTGCTCCGATGCTGGCTTCTTACGTCAAAGAGCTCGGCTACACCCATGTAGAACTGATGCCAGTGATGGAGCATCCTCTTGACGAGTCCTGGGGGTATCAGGTAACGGGCTATTATGCACCGACAGCACGATACGGAACGCCGGATGACTTCCGCTATTTTATGGATACGATGCATCAGAATGACATTGGTGTCATTCTCGACTGGGTACCGGCACACTTCCCACGTGATACTTTCGGACTTTCTGCTTTTGACGGTACATGCCTGTACGAGCATTTCGATCCAAGACAGGGATCCCATCCACACTGGGGCACGCTGATTTACAATTACGGCAGACCGGAAGTGAAGAACTTCCTGATCGCCAATGCTCTTTTCTGGGCAAAAGAGTATCATGCCGACGGAATCCGTATGGATGCGGTTGCTTCGATGCTGTATCTTGATTATGGCAAGCAGGACGGGGAGTGGGTCGCAAATATCTACGGCGGAAATGAGAACCTTGAGGCGATCGAATTTTTAAAACATCTGAACTCCATCTTCAAAAAAGAGTTCCCGGATGCACTTCTGATTGCAGAGGAATCGACCGCATGGCCGAAGGTGACGGGAGACCTAGACGATGAAGCCTTGGCTTCGACTACAAGTGGAACATGGGCTGGATGAATGATTTTACAGAATATATGAAATATGATCCGGTATACCGCGGTGCGCACCATGATCAGCTGACATTTTCTATGGTATACGCTTACTCGGAGAAATTCATGCTGAGTCTGTCACACGATGAAGTGGTTCACCTGAAAGGGTCTATGTATACCAAAATGCCGGGTACACCGGAACAGAAAATGGCAAACCTCCGTCTGGCGTACGCTTATCAGATGGTGCATCCCGGAAAGAAGCTTCTCTTTATGGGTCAGGAATTCGGACAGGAAAAAGAGTGGAATGAGAAACAGCCCCTGTCCTGGGAACTTTTGGAGGATAAGGAGCATCTGCAGTTAAAGAACTATATGGCAGCACTGCATGCGTTTTACAAGGCAAATCCGGCACTGTATCAGCTTGACGAAAAGCCGGAGGGCTTTGAATGGATCAATGGCATGGAGTGGGAGAAGAACCTTCTGATCTTTTTACGCAGGACGAAGAAGAAAGAAGATACACTACTTGTCGTATGCAACTTCTCGAATGTCGAGTACGATGATTTCCGCATTGGTGTGCCGTATCCCGGAAAGTACAAAGAAATGTTCAACAGTGATGCAGAGGCCTATGGTGGAACCGGCGTTGGAAATCCACGTGTGAAAATGTCGAAAAAAACAGAGTGTGACGAGCGGAAAAATTCCATTACCGTGAAACTTGCACCGCTTTCTGTTCAGGTATTTTCATATACGAAGCCGGAGACGGGTGCTGCGAGCAATAAGCGTGCGAAAGCAAAAACTGCAGCGAAAGCGGCGACAGAGAAGAAAACCGGAAAGAATGTAAAATCGGCCGGGAAACCGGAAGAAGCAGTAAAAGTAAAGAAAACAACAAAGACTGCCGGAAAAACAGAGAAAAAAGTATCGGAAAAAACGGCGAAAAGAGCAGAGAAAAAGCAGGGAACCACGATTGCGACAGAGAAGGTAGAGAAAGCCGTAAAGCAGGCGATCGACAGCAAACCGGTGAAAACGGTGGAGCAGACGGTGGATAAGCTGGTAAAAGCCGGAAAATTCGCAGCGGCAGAGGCAGCAAAAGCCGTGGAAAAATACCGCGCCGCCGATCCGGAAAAGAAACCGGCTGCAAAGCCGGAAACCAAGTCGGAAGCAAAATCAGAGGCAAAACCAGAGACAAAAACGAAAAAAAGCACAGGCATGAGTGAACTCGGCGAGGAGCTGCAGAGAAAATTCGAGACAGAGGAGAGATAACACATGGTGAATCTGACAGCGGCAGAACGCGTTTATGAATACTGGATCGACAAAGCCTCCTCGACTGCCGATCTGGTGCTGAAGATCGTGTTTGCGGTAATCCTTTTTCTGGTTGCACGCAAACTGATCCTGTGGCTCTGCGGGCTGATTCGAAAAAATATGCGGCGTTTTAACACGGAGGAGGCTGTAGTCAGTTTTACCGTTTCCATGGTGAAATACAGTCTGAACACGCTGCTGGTGCTGACAATCATCGTTCAGCTCGGCATTGTGTCCGAAGCGTCGATTGCGGCAGCCATCGCCTCCGCCGGCGTTGCGTATCCCTGGCACTGCAGGGCGGCCTCTCAAACTTTGCAGGCGGCGTGATGATTCTGCTGCTGAAACCATTTAAGGTCGGTGACTACATCATCTTCCCGGGCGAAGGTCAGGAGGGAACGGTCAAAAAGATTGAGATGTATTACACGACAATCAACAGCATCGACAACCGTACCATCATGATTCCGAACGCCAATCTGACGAACCATACCATCATCAACGTGACGGCAATGGACCGTAGAAAGCTGGAAATCAAAGTCGGCATTTCTTATGAGTCCGATATCAGAAAAGCGAAGGACATCCTGCGCCGCCTCGTTGAGGAGGAGCCGCATTTTCAGTCAGAGGAGCAGCAGTTTTTCGTAGATGAGCTGGGCGAGAGCGCGATTACGGTCGGTCTCCGCGCCTGGGTCGCAACGGAAAATTACTGGCCGGTCAAGTGGAAAATGAACGAGCGCATCAAGGAAGAATTTGATGCGGCAGGGATTTCTATTCCGTATAATCAGCTTGATGTCCATATCTGTCCGGGATCGGAGCGTAAATAAGTGGAAAAAACGTGATAAATAAAGGAAAAATTGCAATTAACCCTTGCAATTACGCAGAAAAGGTGCTATAGTAAAGCTGTTAATAAGTGACTGTTAAGGAGTGGACGATTTCGTCCACTCTTTCTTGTGTACAGGGAAATGAAAGAATTTTTCAGAAGTTTCCCTAAATCAAAAAGGTGGTGAGGATTTGAGCAGAAGAGAAGAATACGAACAGAAGGCAGAAGAACTGATCACTCCGATTGTAGAAGCCAATGGTTTTGAACTGGTGGATGTGGAGTATGTCAAAGAGGGCGGTACCTGGTACCTGCGTGCTTACATCGACAAAGAAGGCGGAATCACCGTGGATGACTGCGAAATCGTCAGCCGTGCATTTTCTGACCGGCTGGACGCAGAGGACTTTATCGATGACGCCTATATCATGGAGGTCAGCTCCCCGGGCCTTGGACGTCCGCTGAAAAAAGAGAAAGACTACAAGAGAAGCATGGGAAAAGAGCTGGAAATCCGGACATACCGTGCGATCGAGAGAAACCGGGAATTTTACGGAATACTCACCGCATATGATGATAACAGTGTGACCATTGAGGAGGAGGACGGAACAGAGCGCGTCTTCCAGAAAAGCGATATTGCATTGATCCGTTTAGCATTTGATTTCTAAACAGACGCAGATACAGGAGGAAAAGAGAAAAATGAATACAGAATTAATGGAGGCCCTTGAAGTTCTTGAGAAAGAGAAGAATATCAGCAAAGATACCCTGCTTGAGGCAATTGAGCAGTCGCTGATCCAGGCCTGTAAAAACCATTTTGGCAAAGCAGATAATGTAAAGGTAAGCATCAACGCCCAGACTGGTGATTTCAAAGTCGTAGCAGAGAAAACCGTTGTTGATCTGGTACAGGATCCGATCATGGAGATCGCCCTTTCCGATGCAAAACGTGCAGACTCCCGCTATGAACTCGGCGATATCGTTCCGGTAGAAATCAAATCCAAAGAGTTCGGCCGTATTGCAACCCAGAATGCCAAAAACGTCATTCTTCAGAAGATCCGTGAGGAAGAGCGTAAAGTTCTGTTTGATCAGTACTTCGAGAAAGAGCACGATGTGGTTACCGGTGTGGTACAGCGCTATGTAGGACGCAACGTCAGCATCAACCTCGGTAAAGTAGACGCTCTGCTGACCGAGAACGAGCAGGTCAAAGGCGAGAAATTTGAGCGACCCAGCGTGTGAAAGTATACGTTCTGGAAGTAAAGAATACAACCAAGGGACCGAAGGTTATGGTATCCCGTACCCATCCGGAACTCGTAAAACGTCTCTTTGAGTCTGAGGTTTCCGAGGTTGCGGAAGGCATCGTAGAGATCAAGAGCATTGCCCGTGAGGCGGGAAGCCGTACAAAAATGGCAGTATGGTCCAACGATCCGAATGTCGATGCAGTCGGCGCATGCGTCGGTATGAACGGAAGCCGTGTCAACGCGGTTGTCAACGAGCTGAACGGCGAGAAGATCGACATCATCACATGGGATGAGAACCCGGCACTCCTGATCGAGAACGCACTGAGCCCGGCAAAAGTTATCTCCGTTATGGCAGACCCGGATGAGAAGACCGCAAAAGTGATCGTTCCGGATTACCAGTTTCCCTTGCCATCGGTAAAGAGGGACAGAACGCAAGACTTGCCGCACGTCTGACCGGGTTCAAGATCGACATCAAGAGCGAGACCCAGGCACGCGAGGCAGGAGACTTCGACTACGTAGAAGAAGAGGAATACGAGGAAGAGGGCAATTACGATGAGTCCGCAGCAGAGGAGGAAACCATCTCTGCAGAAGAAGACTTCGACGAGAATGATGTAGAAACAGCAGAGAAAGCCGGAGACGAAGAGTAATTAAAATAAAAACAAAGGCGGGATGAGCATTTGAGTACAGTTCGTAAAGTGCCGCTGCGTAAATGCATTGGCTGCAATGAAATGAAAACAAAAAAGAAATGATCCGCGTGGTGAAAACCACCGAAGGAACGATTGTTCCGGACACAACCGGAAGAATGAACGGACGCGGTGCTTATGTCTGCTCTCTGGAATGTCTGGGGAAAGCAATGAAAAACAAAGGACTTTCCCGTTCTCTGAAGGCAGAAATTCCATCAGAGGTTTATGAGCAGTTAAAGGAGGCATTTGCGAAGATTGAACAGTCAAAGTAAAGGATTATCCATGCTGGGCCTTGCTATGAAGGCGGGTAAGGTATCGAGCGGCGAATTTGCGACCGAGCAGGCCGTAAAGAGCGGCAGTGCATACCTTGTCATTCTGGCGGAAACGGCGTCGGCCAATACACAGAAGAAATTTCGCAATATGTGTGCATACTATAAAGTGCCATGCATTCTTTTTGGGGACAAAGAGCAGCTTGGAAGAGCCATCGGAAGAGAATACCGTTCTTCCCTTGCCGTATGTGAAGCGCATTTTGCAGAAAAAATAGCAGCATTGTTGGCAGAAGCGTAAGGCGTAAGGCCGGAAAGGTCGGTGGATGGATGCAGGAAACACGAAAACCGCAGAAAGAGGAGAAAAGATCATTGGAAAAGAAAGATACAGAAAATATGGAAATGAAGAAACCGGAAGAGCAGGCAAAACCGAAGAAAAAGAAAATTATTTCCGTTGTGCGTCCGCAGAACGCAACAAGTAAAGAAGCAAAAGAGTTCACAAAGAACCAGGGACAGAAAAAAGACCGTCCGTCCCGCGGAAACGGCCGTCCGGAAGGAAACCGCAATGGAAACGGAAGAAGCGAGGACCGTCCGAACCGTGGAAACGGAAACGGCGGAAATGGAGATCGTCCGAACCGCAATGGAGACCGTCCGCAGGGAGAGCGCCGTTTCAACAATAACGGAGACCGCCCGAACCGCAGCGGAGACCGTCCGCAGGGAGAACGCCGCTTCGGCGGAAACAATGGAGACCGCCCGAACCGCAGCGGAGACCGTCCGGGAGGAGACCGCAATAACGGCGGAAGAAGCGGAAACGGTGAGAGAAGCGGAAGACCATTCGGTGAGCGTTCCGCACGTCCAAACGGAGGCAGACCGGGAAATAATGGCGGAAGACCGTTCGCAGGAAAGGATGATGATTCCCAGAATCAGAACCGCCGTCCGGGAGGAGACCGCCGCAGAACCGAGCATAAGAGCTCTGCAGGCGATACAATGAGCCTTGGCATCAAGAAGCCAGGCCGTGATACAGGAAGAAAAGAAAAAGACAAAAACAAAGATTCTTTAAGAGAAAATAAATTCAGTGAAGACAGAGGAAGAGGCGGAAACCGTCCGAACCAGGGACATCATCAGCAGTCCAGACTCCCGAAAGCGCTCCAGAAACCGGTCAACAAACCGAAACAGGAAGCTCCGAAGGATGAGGTAAAGGAGATTACCCTGCCGGAGAAAATGACCATCCGCGAGCTGGCTGAGAAGATGAAAATGCAGCCGGCAGTCATCGTAAAGAAACTGTTCATGGAAGGAACGATGGTTACCGTAAACCATGAGATCGATTTCGAAAAAGCACAGGAAATCGCGCTTGATTATAATATCATCGCTGAGCCGGAAGAGAAAGTCGATGTGATCGAAGAGCTCTTAAAAGAGGACGAAGAGGATGAAAAAGACATGGTTCCGCGTCCGCCGGTAGTCTGCGTTATGGGACACGTTGACCACGGTAAAACATCTCTTCTGGACTGCATCCGGAACACCCATGTCACCGACCGCGAGGCTGGCGGTATTACCCAGCACATCGGTGCATACACCGTTTCAATTAACAAACAGAAGATTACGTTCCTCGATACCCCAGGACATGAGGCATTCACCGCTATGCGTATGCGTGGAGCCAATGCAACGGATATCGCCATTCTCGTTGTCGCAGCAGACGACGGTGTGATGCCGCAGACCGTTGAGGCAATCAACCATGCAAAAGCAGCCGGTGTTGAGATCATCGTTGCGATCAATAAGATCGATAAACCAGGCGCAAACGTAGAGCGTGTAAAACAGGAGCTCTCCGAGTACGAACTGATTCCGGAGGACTGGGGCGGAAGCACCGTATTCGTTCCGGTATCTGCAAAGAACAACGAAGGTATCGACGATCTGCTTGAGATGATCCTTCTGACTTCCGAAGTGCTCGAGCTGAAAGCAAACCCGAACCGGAAAGCAAGAGGTCTTGTCATCGAGGCTGAGCTGGATAAAGGAAAAGGACCGGTTGCTACCATTCTGGTACAGAAAGGTACCCTGCATGTCGGCGATTACATCGCAGCAGGCGCATGCTCCGGTAAAGTCCGTGCGATGATGGATGATAAGGGACGCCGCGTCAAAGAGGCAGGTCCGTCTACTCCGGTTGAGATCCTCGGACTTTCCGATGTTCCGAACGCAGGAGAGATCCTCGTTCAGACCGATAACGATAAAGAAGCAAAGAACTTCGCAGCAACCTTCGTGGCAGAGAACAAGAAGAACCTGCTTGAGGAGACAAAAGCGAAGATGTCCCTGGATGATCTGTTCAACCAGATTCAGGAGGGTAACTTAAAAGAACTAGCACTCGTTGTCAAAGCCGATGTACAGGGATCTGTCGAGGCAGTAAAACAGAGTCTTGTCAAACTCTCCAACGAGGAAGTTGCCGTACGCGTCATCCACGGCGGTGTCGGTGCGATCAACGAGTCCGACGTTATGCTGGCAACCGCATCTTCCGCCATCATTATCGGATTTAACGTACGCCCGGATGCGAACGCAAAATCATGGCAGAGCAGAACGGCGTAGACATCCGTCTGTACCGTGTCATCTACCAGGCAATTGAGGATGTTGAGGCAGCATGAAGGGTATGCTTGAGCCGGTTTACGAAGAGAAAGTTATCGGCCATGCCGAGGTACGTCAGCTCTTCAAGGCATCCGGTGTCGGAACGATCGCCGGAAGCTATGTACTGGACGGAACGTTCCAGAGAGGCTGCAAAGTTCGAATCAGCCGCGAAGGAAACCAGATTTTCGAAGGAAATCTGGCATCCCTCAAACGTTTCAAAGACGATGTCAAAGAAGTGCGCTCCGGCTATGAGTGCGGTCTTGTATTTGAAGGATTCAACGATCTTCAGGAGTTCGATCAGGTCGAGGCCTATATCATGGTAGAAGTGCCGAGATAGAAATGAGGAATTAAGTTGAGAAAAAACAGTATTAAAAACACCAGGATCAACGGGGAAGTACAGAAAGAGCTTTCCAACATCATCCGGAACGAGATCAAGGATCCGCGCATCGGAATGATGACCTCTGTCACAGCGGCAGAGGTAGCGCCGGATCTGAAGACGTGTAAAGTATATATCAGTGTGTTTGGCGATGATGAGGCGAAGAAAGAAACCATCCGCGGCTTAAAGAGCGCGGAGGGCTTCATCCGCCGTATGCTGGCCAAGACCATTAACCTCCGCAATACACCGGAGCTGACCTTTGTCCTGGATGAGTCGATTGAATATGGCGTTACGATGTCGAAACTGATTGATGAAGTAACACACAAAGAAGACAAAAAGGATGAGGAAAATGAAGAAAATTGATGAAATTCTAAACGGAGTCTCCTGCATGGCCATCGCCGGACACGTTCGTCCGGACGGTGACTGCATCGGTTCCTGCCTGGGATTATACCAGTATCTTCGCGACAATCGGCCGGAGATTCAGGCAGATGTCTATCTTGAGGATCCACGGCCGGAATTTTCCTATCTTCCGGGCTTTTCTGAGGTAAAGACAAGCTGTGAAGAGAAAGCGTACGACCTTGTGGTCCTTCTGGATGTATCCAGCGAGGAACGCATCGGCGTTGCCGCACCGCTTCTTGCAAAAGCGGGAAAGACGATCTGCATCGATCACCATGTGACGAATACAGAATATTGCGAAATCAATCACGTAGAGCCGGATGCAAGCTCTGCCTGCGAGGTGCTGTTCGGACTTCTGGAGGAAGAAAAGATCTCCGAGCCGTGCGCCGAGGCGCTGTACACCGGTATTGTGACCGATTCCGGCGTATTCCAGTACAGCAGCACCTCTCCGCACACGATGCGGGTTGCGGCCGCTCTGATGGAAAAGGGAGTTCCGTTTACCAGAATCATCGAGGATGCATTCTTCAAGAAAACATATGTACAGAACCAGATTATGGGACGCACGCTGACAGAGAGCATCATGCTTCTCGACAAGCAGTGTATTGTCGGTATCGTGCGGAAGAAGGTCATGGACTTCTATGGCCTGACACCGGGAGATATGGACGGCATTGTCAGCCAGTTAAAAAATACAGAAGGCGTTCACGTAGCAATCTTCCTGTATGAGCTGGAGCCGCAGGTCTTCAAAGTAAGCCTCCGCTCCGACGAGCTGGTTGATGTGAGCAAAATCGCAGCCGTATTCGGCGGCGGCGGCCATATCTGTGCGGCTGGCTGCACGATGTCAGGTTCTCCGTATGATGTAATCAACAATCTGACTCTGTATATCGAAAAACAGCTTCTTGCAGAAGAGGAAGAAGAGACGACAGAGGAAGAAGCATAAACAGGAAACAGCCGGGCGCAGAAAATACATCCACGCCCGGTTTTCTTGTGAAAAAGAGGGAGACAAAACAACATGATAAACGGAGTTCTGAACGTATGGAAAGAGGCGGGATTTACGTCGCATGACGTGGTTGCGAAGCTGCGCGGCATCCTGCACCAGAAAAAAATCGGCCACACCGGAACCCTAGACCCGGATGCGACGGGCGTGCTTCCGGTCTGCATTGGAAAGGGAACGCGTCTCTGCGATATGCTGACCGATGAAACGAAGACGTATGAAGCACTGCTTCACCTTGGAATCGCAACGGATACGCAGGACATGAGCGGAACCGTGACAGCAGAAGCGCCGGTGACCGTGACGGAAGAAGAGGTGCGGGACTGCATCGCCTCGTTTGTCGGGGAGCAGCAGCAGGTGCCGCCGATGTATTCCGCGCTGAAGGTTAATGGAAAGAAACTCTACGAGCTGGCGCGGGAAGGCATCGAGATCGAGCGGAAAGCCCGCACGGTGCACTTTTACGAGATCAGCATTCTGGAAGTGAAGCTTCCGCTGGTGCGCATGGAGGTAACGTGTTCGAAGGGAACGTATATCCGCACCCTGTGCCACGATATCGGCGAAAAACTGGGCTGCCACGGATGTATGGAGCAGCTGATCCGCACGAGAGTCGGCCAGTTTGACAGAAACGGAGCGCACACGCTTGACGAGATCGCAGCGATTGTCGGTGAGGGCCGCCTTTCGGAGATTCTCGTGCCGGTCGATGAAATGTTTGCCGCGCTGCGCAGCTTTGCGACAGCGGACGATCATGCGAAAAAGCTTGCGGAAAACGGAAATCCGCTGAAACCGGCGCAGATCCGCGAAATCGGGGAAACTGCTTCCGGCGGGGACTTCGCAGAAGACGAGGAGTTCCGCCTTTATCTCGATGACGGAACGTTTGTCGGTATTTATCAATACAGACCATCACAAAACTTAACCAGACCGGTCAAGTTATTTCTGGAGAGAACATGAGATATCTAACAAAAACACTGGATTTTGACAGCAGAGGGGACAGCGTTGTAACCCTGGGAAAATTTGACGGCCTCCACCGGGGGCATATGCTTCTGATCCGCCGTGTCCTTGCAATCGGCAGAACGGAAGGACTGGAAACGGTTGTGTTTACATTTGACGTGCCGCCGCAGTCGAAAGTGCAGCATGTCAAGCCGCATCAGCTGCTGACGAATGAGGAGAGAAGAGCCCGCCTCGAACAGCTTGGCATGGACTGCCTTGTGGAATGCCCGTTTGTGGATGAAGTGATGCACATGACGCCGGAAGCCTTTATCAAAGAGATTCTGGTGGATAAGCTGCACGCGAAAAAAGTTGTTGTGGGAAAGGATTTCGGTTTTGGCTACAAGAGAAGCGGCACAGCCGAAATGCTGAAAGAAATGGGCCCGTCCCTTGGTTTTGAAACCGAGATCATCGAAAAAGCAGAGGAAAACGGCCGCGAAATCAGCAGCACCTGGGCACGGGAAGAGCTGGAACAGGGCAATATGGAAGCCGTGAGCGGTCTGCTCGGCTACGATTACGCGGTTCACGGCGAGATTGTCCACGGTCATGCACTCGGCAGAACGATCGGCGTGCGACCATCAATCAGATCCCGCCGGCAGAAAAGCTGCTTCCGCCGTTTGGCGTCTACGTTTCCGAGGTGAAAATCGAAGGAAAAATTTATTACGGTATCACAAACATCGGTGTTAAGCCGACGGTACAGGAAAAATTTACCGGCGTGGAGACGAATCTTTTTGACTGCAGCGAGGATCTCTATGGAAAACAGGCGGAGGTTTCTCTGTTAAAATTCCTGCGCCCGGAGCAGAAATTTGCTTCGATCGACGCGCTGAAAAACCAGCTCGATCATGATGTTGCGGCAGGGAAAAAATATGTAGAAAAAAAGTTCGCTCAGCAGTGAAACACTCGCTGTTTCGCTGCGTAAGAAAGTGATTCAGGTGTGAGCAGCTCTCCTTTTGCGAAGCAAAACTTAAAATGAGAGCTGCGAAAGTTACAGTTCGGAGAACTGTAACTACGTGAAAATTCATCGCGAAAACATCTGATTTTAGTATTTACAATTCGAAAAGCGTATGCTATACTAATCGAGTATGCGGGACAAAAAAGATCCCCGGACCTGATTCAGAGGCAGGACACTCCGACCACTTCTTAGTCAGCGGTGCAATCAAAATAACAGGAGGAATTTAAAATGATTTCGAAAGAAAAAAAACAGGCAATCATCAAAGAGTATGCAAGAACTGAGGGAGATACAGGATCACCGGAAGTACAGGTAGCTGTTCTTACCGCAAGAATCGAGGAGCTCACTGAGCATCTGAAAGTTCACCACAAAGATCATCATTCCAGAAGAGGACTTCTGAAAATGGTTGGTCAGAGACGTGGTCTGCTTGACTACTTAAAGAAAACTGATATTGAAAGATACCGTGCTTTAATCGAGAAGTTAGGAATCAGAAAATAATCAGCTTGGAACAACGGGCGGGATACATTTTCCGCCCGTTTCTTTGCTTGTAAGATCAAAGACGCAAACGACATGGAGCCATTCTGAGCTGCATTGCATCCGTAAGAAGCTGCCAGTGGCAGGTTCTGGAGGTGCAGGAATTTTATCCGAGACCACTGAAAAACACATTGAAAAGCTGCATCCTGTCCGTATTCCGGTGTGCTTTTCAGTTGTTTCGGAAATTCTGCTCAGAAGAAAAAAAGGAGATTATTTATGTACAAGAGTTTTTCTATGGAACTGGCAGGCAGAACCCTGACCGTAGACGTAGGCCGTGTAGCAAAACAGGCAAACGGCGCAGCATTTATGCATTATGGCGATACTGTAGTTCTTTCTACAGCAACCGCATCTGAGAAACCGCGTGACGGCATCGACTTCTTCCCATTAAGCGTTGAGTACGAAGAGAAGATGTACGCCGTTGGAAAAATCCCGGGCGGATTCAACAAAAGAGAAGGAAAAGCAAGCGAGCACGCAATTCTGACCAGCCGTGTCATTGACCGTCCGATGCGTCCGCTGTTCCCAAAAGATTACCGCAACGATGTTACATTAAACAACATGGTAATGTCCGTAGATCCGGAGTGTGATCCGGAAGTAGTCGCAATGCTGGGTTCCGCAATCGCAACCTGCATTTCCGACATCCCGTTTGACGGTCCGTGTGCCATGACTCAGATCGGTATGATCGACGGCGAGTTCATCGTAAACCCGACTCTCGCACAGAAAGCCGTATCCGACCTGAAACTGACCGTAGCTTCCACCAGAGAGAAAGTCATCATGATCGAAGCCGGAGCAAAAGAGATTCCGGAAGCAAAAATGATCGACGCCATCTACAAAGCACACGAAGTAAACCAGGAAATCATCAAATTCATCGACAGCATCGTAGCAGAGGTTGGAAAACCGAAACACGCTTATGAGAGCTGCGCTATTCCGGAAGAGCTGTTTGCAGCGATCAAAGAGATCGTTCCTCCGGCAGAGATGGAAGAGGCTGTTTTCAGCGATGATAAACAGACAAGAGAAGAAAACATCCGCGTCATCACCGAGAAACTCGAGGAGGCATTTGCCGACAACGAAGAGTGGCTGGCAGTATTAGGCGAGGCTGTTTACCAGTATCAGAAAAAGACCGTTCGTAAGATGATCTTAAAAGACCACAAACGTCCGGACGGCCGTGCGATCACAGAAATCCGTCCTCTGGCAGCAGAGGTTGACATTATCCCGCGTGTTCATGGTTCCGCTATGTTCACCCGTGGACAGACTCAGATCTGCAACGTAACAACACTGGCTCCGCTTTCCGAAGCACAGAAACTGGACGGACTGGATGAGTTCGAGACCTCCAAACGTTACATGCATCAGTACAACTTCCCATCCTACTCTGTAGGTGAGACAAAACCGTCCCGCGGACCGGGACGCCGTGAGATCGGCCATGGTGCTCTGGCAGAACGTGCCCTGGTTCCGGTACTTCCGACCGAGGAAGAGTTCCCGTACGCAATCCGTACCGTATCCGAGACCTTCGAGTCTAACGGTTCTACTTCCCAGGCAAGTATCTGTGCATCCACCATGTCTCTGATGGCTGCCGGTGTACCGATCAAAAAACCGGTTGCAGGTATCTCCTGCGGTCTGGTAACAGGCGAGACCGATGATGATTACCTCGTACTGACCGATATCCAGGGTCTCGAAGACTTCTTCGGCGACATGGACTTTAAGGTAGCTGGTACCCACGACGGAATCACTGCAATCCAGATGGATATCAAGATCCATGGACTGACCCGTCAGATCGTAGAAGAGGCGATTGCCAGAACGAAACAGGCAAGAGAGTACATCCTGACCGAGGTTATGGAGAAAGCGATCGCAGAGCCGCGTAAGACGGTCGGCGAGTTCGCTCCGAAGATCATCCAGATGATGATCGACCCGCAGAAGATCGGTGAAGTTGTCGGCCAGAGAGGAAAGACCATCAACGCCATCATCGATGAGACCGGCGTAAAGATCGACATCACAGACGACGGTGCAGTTTCCATCTGCGGAACCGAGCAGGCTATGATGGATCAGGCAAAGAAATATATCGAGATCATCGCAAGCGACTTTACCGAGGGACAGATCCTGACCGGAAAAGTTGTCAGCATCAAAGACTTCGGTGCTTTCCTTGAGTTCGCACCTGGAAAAGAAGGTCTGGTACACATCTCCAAGCTCGCAAAACAGCGTGTTGAGAAAGTAGAAGACGTTGTCAGCCTTGGCGATGTTGTAAAAGTAGTCTGCATGGGCAAAGATAAAATGGGCCGTGTAAGCTTCAGTATCAAGGATGTTCCGGCAGACGCGAAATAAATAGATCTGCCAGACGATAAAGAGCGGGGAACACAGAAAAAGGGATCTGCAAAACGGTTCGTTTTTCTGTGTTTTCTTATGTCCAATAGGAGTGAAAGCTATGAGATACCATAATATAACGAAAGACGATATGCTGAACGGAGACGGCCTGCGCGTCGTGCTCTGGGTCGCCGGATGCGGTCATCACTGCAAGGGATGTCAGAATCCGATTACCTGGGATCCAAATGGCGGCATCCCGTTTGATGACGCGGCAAAGGCAGAAATTTTTGAACAGCTGGACAAGGACTACATTTCCGGCATCACCTTCTCCGGCGGAGATCCGCTGTATGAGGCAAACCGGGCGGATGTGACGGCTCTGGCAAAAGAGATCAAGGAAAGATATCCGAAAAAAGATATCTGGGTTTACACCGGATATGAGTGGGAATCCGTCTGTGATCTGGAACTGATGGATTACACGGACGTGGTTGTGGACGGCCGCTTTATTCTTGCCCAGAGGGACGTTACCCTGGAATGGAAGGCAGCCCGAATCAGAGAGTCATTGATGTGAAAAAGACGAGAGCACGCGGCGAAGTCGTACTGTTCGGCGAGAAATAGACACAAAAAGAAAAGGAGACGCTTTATGGAAACCATTAAAATTCAGTATTTAAACGATGAAATTGAGCGCCTGCGCTATATCGACGGAAAGTCCGACTGGATCGACCTGCGCGCGGCAGAAGAAGTAGAGTTAAAGGCCGGAGAATTCAAGCTGATCCACCTCGCGTTGCCATGCAGCTGCCGGAGGGCTACGAGGCGCATATCGTGCCGAGAAGCAGCACCTTCAAGAATTTCGGTATTATCCAGACAAACCACTGCGGTATCATCGACGAGAGCTACTGCGGACCGAACGACTGGTTCTACATGCCGGCGTATGCCCTGCGCGACACCGTGATTCATGTCAATGACCGTATCTGCCAGTTCCGCATCGAGAAACACCAGCCGACCATCGGCTTTGAAGAAGTTGACCACTTAAACGGCGAGGACCGCGGCGGAATTGGAAGTACAGGAAAACAGTAAATCTGAGCTGCGAATTATTATAGAAAGACCCCGGAAACATCAGTGAAAACTGGCGTTTCGGGGTCTTTTTTATTTTATCTGAACCGTATTATTCGTGATTTTGAATTTTTTAAAGCTGTTGATGAAGCTCGAAATCCTGCTGTACCCATACTGCTTCACATCAAAGCCCGGGGAAGCGGCTCCGTAGAGCGTCGTGGATGATGCTCAGGTTGTCGATATGGCCGCCGTTGGAGCAGATCAGTCGGTGATGCATTTCTCAATCTGCTGG
>ENA-OQCE01000042-OQCE01000042.1-human-gut-metagenome-genome-assembly--contig:-NODE-42-length-49379-cov-2.984610_pt1 | contig 49379 bp, 47 predicted proteins | sample MGYA00242495_ERZ504572 | MGnify/ENA primary metagenome ERZ504572 (study PRJEB26092, sample SAMD00036228) | human gut metagenome | host: Homo sapiens | study: EMG produced TPA metagenomics assembly of... | reverse complement strand
CATCGATCGATGCTCAGAGTACGTAGCTGTACAATCGATCGATGTCAGACGTACGGTAGCTGGTACATCGATCGATGCTAAATTATTAGTTCTCGACGTAGACGGGACGCTGCTCAACAATCAGAAAGAGATCAGCCCCCGTACTGGCTGCCCTTCTGAAGGTACAGCAAATGGGGGTACATATCGTGATTGGCATCAGGAAGACCGACTAATGGAGTCATGCCCATCGCTGAAAAGCTGGAACTGAATCATTACGGAGGTTACATTCTTTCTTACAACGGCGGTCAGATCATCAACGTGCAGACCGGTGAACTATTATTCGAGAAGCGCATCGATCCGGAATGGGTCCCCTATTTCGAAAAGAAAGCAAAGAAAAACGACTTTGCCATCTTCACCTATCACAAAGACTTCATCCTGACGGACAAACCGGATAACAAGTATGTCATCCAAGAAGCCAACCTGAACAAGATGCAGATTGTCGGTGTCGACAACTTTGCCGAAGCCGTCGATTTCCCGCCCTGCAAATGTATGCTGGCAAGTGACGACGAAGAAGCGCTCATCGGTTTGGAGAATCATTGGAAAAAACGCCTCGACGGTGTGCTGGATGCATTCAGGTCGGAACCTTATTTCTTAGAAGTCGTTCCCCAGTTCATCGACAAGGGAAACACTTTGGGCGTGCTGATGACCAAACTGTCCGTATCGCCGGAAGAAGTGATCGCGATCGGCGACGGCGTTTGCGACGTGACCATGTTGCAACTTGCCGGTGTCGGGATCGCGATGGGAAATGCGGAAGATTCGGTGAAGGCTTGTGTGGACAAAACGACACTCACCAACGAAGAAGAAGGCGTAGCCGTGGCCGTCGAACGGACAATCCTGGCTGAAATACGTCCGACAGAAGTACCGCTCGACCAGTTGAATATGCGTGCCAGACACGCTCTAATGGGAAACCTCGGCATCCAATATACATATGCATCCGAAGACCGTGTAGAAGCGACCATGCCGGTAGACGAACGCACCCGCCAGCCATTCGGCATCCTACATGGCGGGGCGACACTCGCATTGGCCGAAACGGTTGCCGGGTTAGGATCGATGATCCTGGCCAAACCAGACGAAATCGTGGTCGGTATGCAAGTCAGTGGCAACCATATGTCATCTGCCCATGAAGGAGATACCGTTCGCGCCGTCGGAACCATCATTCACAAAGGACGCTCTTCGCACGTTTGGAACGTCGATGTATTCACATCCACAGATAAATTGGTATCATCCATCCGTGTAGTCAACAGCATATTAAAAAAGAAATGACACCAGACGAATTAAGGATTTGTAACGTAGTCGACACATTGATCAGAAAGAACCGGAGTTTTGCACTCTGGCGGATACCAGGAGAATCGCCTCGTTTCGCCATGCAGACCTCCGGTTCTGCACGTATTCTTTATCATATCGAGGAACTGGACGAACAGAGTGGTTTCGTCATTGCTCCCTTCCATGTAAGCAAACAGCACCCAATCGTACTGATCCGGCCGGACATCCAGAAACTTCCGCCCGATGAGGAAACAAAAGTTTCATACTTGATGCCTGCGGAACAGGAATTCCATCATAGTGAAACGCTTGTCTCCTTCCTCGAAAACCCGAAGGAAGACTACAGCCGCCGTTTCAATGCCTTCATCGAACCGCTACGCCGAAAGCAGTTCGAGAAACTCGTGCTGTCGCGCTGCCAGACGATTCCGGCAGACAGAGCCAACTTCTCCCCTGCCGCCGCTTTCCATAAAGCAATCAGACGGTACAAATATTCGTATGTTTATCTCTGCCATACACCCGAAACAGGTACATGGCTCGGATGTACGCCTGAAATCATCCTCTCCGGCGAGAAAGGAAAATGGCATACGGTCGCCCTTGCCGGCACCCAACCTCTCCAAAACGGGGAACTACCGATAGAATGGGACGACAAAAACAGGGAAGAACAGGAATATGTAGCCTTTTACATACGCAAACAACTGCAAGCATTAGGTATCAAACCGACAGAAACTCCTCCGATCCCGGTACGCGCCGGCGAATTGTCGCATTTGAGAAGTGACTTCAGCTTTCCACTGCCTGATAATAAAAAACTCGGTGAACTGTTGAAACGGCTCCATCCCACGCCTGCCGTCTGCGGACTGCCCAAAGAAGAGACGTATCGTTTTATCCGGGAGAACGAAGGCTACGACCGGAGCTATTATTCAGGCTTTATCGGCTGGCTGGCTCCCGAAGGGAAGAGTGACCTATATGTAAACTTGCGCTGCATGAACATCTTGCCCAGATCATTTGTTTTATATGCAGGTGGAGCATTCTTGCCTCTTCAGAAACAGAAAGTGAATGGCTTGAAACAGAGGCAAAAATGCAAACCATGAAGCGACTGATTAATTCAACTGACAATTGAGAATTCATAAATCATAAATAATATAACCCATGATAGCAAAAAAACTGACTGACCTCATAGGCAATACACCGTTGTTGGAGTTCTCAAACTTCAACGCAAGTAAAGGGCTGAAAGCGAAAGTAATCGGAAAGCTGGAATATTTCAACCCGGCAGGTAGCGTAAAAGACCGCATTGCATTGGCAATGATCGAAGACGCGGAAGAAAAGGGCTTGCTGAAACCGGGAGCAACAATCATAGAGCCGACCAGCGGGAACACCGGCGTAGGACTGGCTTTCGTCTCGGCCGCCAAAGGTTATAAATTGGTACTGACAATGCCCGAAACCATGAGCCTAGAACGTCGTAACCTACTGAAAGCATTAGGAGCCAACCTGATCCTCACTCCCGGAACGGAAGGGATGAAAGGTGCCATCGCCAAAGCGGAAGTATTGCGTGATGAAACACCCGGCTCCATTATCCTGCAACAGTTTGAAAACCCGGCAAACCCTGCCCGGCATGCTAAAACAACCGCACAGGAAATCTGGCGCGATACGGACGGCAAAGTCGATATCTTCGTCGCAGGAGTCGGAACGGGCGGTACGGTAAGCGGCGTTGGCAAAGGACTGAAAGCGCACAATCCGGATGTCAAAATCGTAGCTGTAGAACCGACCGACTCGGCTGTGCTCTCAGGCGGTAAACCCGGACCGCACAAGATACAGGGGATCGGAGCGGGCTTTATCCCTAAAACCTACGACAGCTCGGTGGTCGATGAAATCATCCAGGTAGAAGGAGACGACGCCATCCGCACATCACGCGAACTGGCACAAAAGGAAGGCCTGTTGGTCGGCATTTCTTCCGGAGCAGCCGTATATGCCGCCATGCAACTGGCCCGGCTCCCGGAGAACGAAGGGAAAACGATTGTAGCATTATTACCAGATACGGGCGAGAGATATTTGTCTACAGCATTGTATGCGTTCGAGGAATATCCGCTTTAAGAATTGACAATTGATAATTGTCAATTCTCCTTATAATCTTTCCGATAAGAACAAGTAGTCTCCGTCGGGAAATCTTTCGGGACTTTCTGGGTTACTTTTCCGGTTGCCGCCCATTCGGCTCCACGAAGCAAAAGCACCTGGAAGCCCGTACATTGCATTGCTATATTATCTTCCGTAGTAGCACCGGCATGGCCAAGCATCGTATGGAAGATGCGAGCATTCCCGTAATCGACCGTAAAGACCAGCGGTTCTTCACGACCGGAACCGTTTGTTTCCTTATCCGAATAGGCTGTGTACAAAATATCCCGGATATTGCCCGGTCCCCGCATACGGTCGTAAAGTTCATCTTTGGCATGACGCCATTTCAAAGGCAGGCCCTTCACAACCGGATGCACCTTGTCACGCCCGTTCAGCACATATTCGTGCTGGCGTCCATGAGAACCACCCGGACCCGCCGAACTGTCCTTGACCAGTTTTCCGTCCTTCCAATACACATAAGGGCCGGAATTCTCATTACGTCCTTCCCAACCACCCAAAGCACAGATCTTATTGAACTCCGGCCATTTGGAGAAAGCATTGTCGGCTGCATGATAAATGACAACACCACCGCCGTTCTGCACATATTCCAGGAAGCGGCGGTTCGTCTCCTCCGGCCACGAATCTCCGTTATAGTCCAGTACTACCAACTGGTAAGGGCTAAAGTCGAGCACAAAACCGGACATATCCTTGCCCTGTTCGGGAGAGATAGCAAAGTCCACATCAAAACGACCGGAATTTTCCAGGATTTGTTTCAGCACAACATGGCTCACCTGCCAGTTATGGTTGTTTTGTCCTGTGATCAGTAATGTTTTAATCGGTTTACGCGCCGAAACCGTACAGGCTAACAAGAGGGAAAAGACAACAAAAAACAGCTTCCCAAAATGTAAATGTCTCATGGTACTTTATGGTTTAAAGATTTGTTTGAGGCAAATGTACTAAATCAATATGAAATATGTACTTTTGTGGCCTTAAGAAAAAATACATCCATGATGAAATATTTATCCCGAATATTATTGATAACATTCGTATTTGTCTTTTCAGCCACTTATAGCCATGCCGACAGTTGGCGCGACAAAACAGAACTGCTCATATATTCTCCGCGCTATTTCGGTCCGAACGCCTTTCCGATCCCGGAAATGAGGGACGGACGGGTGAGCGAGCGGTACGAAGTGGAAGTACGGGGCGAATACCATTATTATACGGGTGACAAGACCTGGGACATCGTGGGGCGTGCCCTGCTGCCCTTCTTCAGGGGGCGCGCGGGAATCGAAGTGAACTGGTGCTTCAAGGAAAAATATAAGATGACACCGGAAACGCGTGACGAACGCTTTGCCGTGGATACGGAAAGCCCGATCAAATATAACGGCGACATCGTTATCAGCTCCTTTTTCCAAGTCCTGAAAAGCGAGAAATGGGTAGACGCGACCATTAGCGCCAACATCAAGACAGCCAGCGGAGGCCGCCTGTGCGACGCCCGTTTTACCGATGCCGCCTCCTACTGGTTCGACGTAAACATGGGGCGTAACCTGTGGAAAAGTGCCGACGGGAAGGCCTCGATCCGTATGCAGGCGCTCGCCGGGTTCTATTGCTGGATGACGAACGACATGGTGCATCGCCAGAACGACGCCATCTCATACGGAGTCGGGTTCACCGGTAAATACAGAGGCTTCACGCTCGCCACCAACCTGGCCGGGTTTTACGGATACGAAAACAACGGTGACCGCCCCATACATTGGCGCAACAACCTCAGATACGAGATCAAGAAAAACATAATCTCCTTCCGGTATACACACGGAATGAAGGATAACCTGTACGAGACTTATTCGTTGGGATATATCCGATGCTTTTGAGAATTGAAAGCTAAACCAACGGCCTTCGCTCCCTGTTTAAGGGAAGATGAAGATTAATCGGATAGTAAAACTGAAGCTGGTAGATGCCAGACTCTATTTCGTGAGTCTGATCGTAGGACTGCTGACCGGATTGGTGGCGGTTCCTTACCACTATCTGCTGCAACTATTCTTCAATATGCGGAAGAACTTCTTCCAGTCTTCGCCTCCCTGGTATTACCATATCGTCTTATTCCTTGCCCTATGGGGTATCCTCTGCTTCGTCGCCCGGATGGCCAGACGGTGGCCTTACATCGGAGGCGGAGGCATTTCGCAGACACGGGGCGTTATCAATGGACGCATCGAGTATACACATTCCTTTCGTCAACTGCTGGCTAAGTTTGCGGGCGGTGTGCTGACACTCAGCAGCGGTCTCTCGATGGGACGCGAGGGGCCTTCCGTACAAATGGGTTCCTACATAGGTGACCTGGTCAGCAAATGGGGACATATCCTGAGCGGCGAACGCAAACAGCTCCTTGCCGCAGGCGCAGGCGCAGGACTGGCAGCTGCCTTTGCCGCTCCTCTTGCCGCCGCTACGCTGGTGATCGAATCGATCGAACGCTTCGATGCTCCGAAAACGGCTATCACGACGATCCTGGCCGGTGTCGTCGCCGGAGCGATCGCCAGTACGATTTTCCCGATCAACCCGTACCACGACATACAGGCCATCGTGCCCGACCTGTCGATGGGACTGCATATCAAGCTGTATATCCTGTTTGCCGTCATCGTATCGGTTTTCGGCAAACTCTATTCACTGCTGATGCTATACGCCAAACGGAAGTACCCGGCCATCCGGCAACCCGAATATATCAAGCTGTTAGGTCTTCTGGGCATGGCGTACATCATTTCGCTGACGGTCACTGATCTGACCGGTGGAGGCGAGCAGTTCCTGATGCAACAGGCGGAAGGCGGCAACAGCAATATCTATTGGATTGCAGGGATGATGTTCCTGCACATGGTATTTACCGTTTTTTCCTTCTCCTCCGGATTGCCGGGAGGGAACTTTATCCCGACTCTGGTGACAGGCGGACTGACCGGTAAGCTCTATGCCTCATCCTGGTGCAACACGGGATCGTCGGGATGGAAAGTGTGAGCTATGTCATGCTGATCGGAATGGGCGCCTTCCTGGTCGCCGTCGTGCGCACTCCTATCACAGCCATTATCCTGATTACGGAGATCACAGGGCATTTCGAAGTTTTCTATCCTTCCATCGTCGTAGGAGGACTCACTTATTATTTCACGGAACTGTTGGGAATAAAGCCGTTCAACGTAATGTTCTATGAAGAGATGATCAACAAACCGGCCTTCCGTGAGCAGAAGCGGCTGACTTTGGACGTGGAAGTGATGGCCGGAGCCTATTTCGACCGCAAGGAGGTCGATACGCTCGAACTTCCCAACCATTGCGTAATCATGAATATCCACCGCGACCGCAAAGACATCTCCCCCACCGGACAAACCATACTCCCCGGTGACCAGCTCACCATCGAACTGGACGCCCAAGATATAGAGAAACTGTACGAGCCACTGGTTAGCATGGCCAACATCTACTAAAATATCCCGACCGGCAACTTTAAACGTCCTCCCGGCCATCTCAAATCATTGGACACAAAAACCAAACAGCCTCTCAGGGGAATTATAATCCAGAATTATCAGGTATTTATGTAAAAATATCCGTCCGCGAGACGATTTCAGGGAAGCCGGATGGTTCCTTACCATAGGAGAAATCAATTATCGCATTTTGCCGAACTTACGGATGGGAGCCGGCTATATGTCGTTAGTCCGCTACAAGGCATCGGAGGAACTGCGCAACCGGTTCTGATTCAGGCAGGAAGACATCTATCCACAAAACAAAAGGAAACGTACCGATGTGCATTTATGCAGAAGCCATTTCACCATCCTAAGGCACTTTTTTACTAAAGACAAGCAGAAAAAGAGCGGAAAGTAAGCAGAAATGGTTGGCAACACCCCCATCTTCCGGCTTTCTACACCCGGATGTTACCACCCTCCACACCCGGATGTCCGAAAAGGGTACACCCGGGTGTCCGGAGTCATATCACACTAATCCTTTGTAATTAAGATACATACTTAGCAGAAAGATCATATATATATTGCTAAAATCCCAGTCGGATGTGTGACACTGTGTGATACAGGCGTGATACATGAATCCGGCATGTATCACACCTTGCACAACATGGATATCAACACATACAAGACAAAATGTGATAGAGTGACAGAGAAATGGCGATTCTCTTTCTGTCGGTTTTAAGGCTGCTTATCGCCTCATTCGGCTGTCACATATAATAGGCATAAATAAAAATATCACTATCTTTGCCCTCGGAATCCAAAAACATTCCTTTATATTATTCACCGAGTGCTTGATAAACCTCGTTAAAAACAAGAAATATGCAGAAGACATCTACTGTAACCGTACCATTCATGCTGTTAGGCATCCTGTTCAATATCTGCCTGGTAGCTTCAAACCTGTTAGAAACCAAAGTTATCCAGGTATTCGGCATCACAGCGACTGCCGGACTGATCGTTTTCCCGATCTCATATATCATCAATGACTGTATCGCCGAAGTATGGGGATTCAAGAAGGCACGCCTGATTATCTGGAGCGGGTTCATTTCTAATTTCCTTGTAATCGGATTTGCGCAATTGGCGGTGATGTTGCCTGCCGCCCCATTTTGGGAAGGCGAAGAAGGTTTCAACTTCGTGTTCGGAATGGCACCGCGCATCGCCATAGCAAGCCTGATGGCTTTTCTTGTCGGTTCGTTCCTGAATGCTTACGTGATGAGTAAGATGAAGATTGCTTCAGCCGGAAAGAATTTCTCTTTACGGGCCATCGTCTCCACTTTGGTCGGCGAGAGTGCCGATTCGATGATCTTTTTCCCGATCGCTTTCGCCGGACTGATACCGATAGGCGAACTTTTCATTATGATCGGGACACAGGCGGTTCTGAAATCCCTCTATGAAGTAATCATCCTTCCCGTTACCATCCGTGTTGTAAACTATATCAAGAAGGTGGACGGTAACGATGTGTATGACGTAGGGACATCATACAATATATTAAATGTGAGAGATTTATGATTTATGATTCATAATTCCAAACAAATGCGACCAGTCTTCACGAGGTTGCGGCGTATAGGTATGGAATCCTAGTGATTCCGCCGTACGGCAATTGGGGACGGCATCATCTATGAAAAGTGTTTCTTCAGGACGGATATCGGCATCTTGCAGGACATATTCGAAAATTTCGGCATCGGGTTTCAGCAGATGGAGGCGGTAGGAAAGATAAATATGATTGAAAAAGTCGGAAGCATGGTGGCCTTTATAGGAAAAACAGGTCTTTTCCGACCAGTCCCAATGAATCTCGTTCGTATTGCTGAGCAACATCGTATTGTAACGCTTGCGGAGGTCGAGCAAAAGATCCAGCTTATAATCCGGAACATCATCGAGCATGGCGATCCAGGCGGCATCTATCTGTTCGTCCGTCAAAGGCTGTCTGGTCAGATGACGGATACCCTCGCGAAACTCTGCTACCGTAATGGAACCGAGCTCGATCTTCATGAACAGATCCTTATGCTGGTAGTTATTGACAATCTGCTCGCGTATATTCGCGACCCCCAAACTCTCGAATGCCTCGATGCACCGATTACGGGTGAGATTGATAATCACGCCGCCAAAATCTATAACCAAATTTTTTATGCCTTCCATGACCTTCTTTTAATTGACAATTGATAATCGACAATTTTGATTCTAACTATTTACTACCAGCGGCGGCGACGTCGGTGACGTCGGTGATGCCGTTGCCGCTGTTTATATTGACGTATCCTGCGATATACCAGCCAGACAAATAACACTCCGAACACGGCAAAGATCAGCAAGACGATCCCTGTATTCAAGTTATCTCCTTTCACGCGGCTCCACATTTCCAAAACCAGTTCCGTCCGATCTCCGAAATCGCGGATCATGGCACAACGTTCTACCACCTTGCGGTCGGGGTATTGTACCGGATTGATCCGGATGCTATCCGCACCGGGACCGAAGAAATAACTCAAGTCGGAAACTTTCTCGATTGTCGAATCGATCTTGGCTTCCATAATTTCGGGAGTCGCAATGGCACTGACGTAACCGATAGCATCCATATTCCGCAAAGCGACGTCCGGACGACAAAGATAATCAATAAAATAACTGGCCGCCTTTACATTACGGGCATATTTAGGGATCGCCCAGCCGTCATACCAGATATTGCTGCCTTCTCGGGGCACTTCATAGTCCAGTTCCACCCCGACAGCCTCCGCTTCGTCCATCGCCCAGACCGCATCGCCGCTCCAGGTAAAATTGAGCCAGGCTTTGCCTTTCGTCATCATTTCCTTGCCGAAATCGGCTTCCCAACCGGCAATGTTGGGTTTCATCTTTTTCAGAAGTTCTTCGGCTATGGCGATCGCTTCAGGAGAATTGTCGTTCATCAGTTGCTCGACCGTCACGGTCCCATCTTCCAGTTCCTTCGCATGGGCGTAGATAATGGCCGTACCATAGGAGTCACGATAGCTGTCTTTCATCAATATCTTGTTTCTGAACTTCGAATCCCAAAGACACTCCCAGCTTTCGACCTCTTTCTCCTCCACGAACTGCTTGTTATACAAAATCCCAGCCGTTCCCCACATATAAGGGACGACATAGTCGGTCGTTTTCCGTCCCGGCTGGCTTAGCTTGTTCAGTTGCCCACGGATATAGGGAGAGACATTATCCAGATAATCCGGTGTCTTTCCGAAATTGCGGTCTATCGGGACAAGAAGGTTTTTCTTCAACATCCGTTCGATATATATTCGGACGGACAGATCAGGTCGAAATCTTCATGCCCGCGTTCGATTTTGGTAAGCATGATCTCATTGATATCGAACACCTGGTAGATAATCCGGATATCTTCGCCGGTCTGCTCCTTGTACCAAGCGGGAAATTCGGCCAAGACATCCTCGTCGATATAGTCTGCCCAATTGTAGACTTTCAGAATATGACTGCGCTCCTCATCCGTACGATTGCATGAAGACATGAAAGTCAAAAGAAAGAGGCAACTCGCTATTATTGTAATCAGTTTATTCATTTCCTGCTTTTCTCCATTAACTTTTGGACTTCTCCGCCCGTTTATTAATCACAATCAAAAGGACAAGCACCGTCACGAAAATGATAGTTGACAGCGGACGCAACTCCGGTGTCAGTCCCCCTTTGCGGGCATCCGCATAAATAAAGGTCGATAGGGTTTCCAGTCCCTCGTTGCCGATCGTAAAGATGGTAACGGCAAAATCATCGATCGAAAGCGTAAAAGCCAGTATAAAGCCGCTGATCATGCCCGGACGAATCTCCGGCAGGATCACCTTGCGCAACGCCTGGAAAGGAGTCGCCCCCAAATCGAGCGCCGCCTCATAGACATTCTGGTTCATCTTTTTCAGGCGTGGCATGACACTCAGCACCACATAGGGCGTGCAGAACGTGATATGCGCCAGCACGACCGTCGTGAATCCCTGTGAAACGCCAAAACTCACGAACAGCAGGAAAAGGGATACGCCCGTAATAATATCTGCATTCATCATCGGGATCGCATTGGCAAAATTCATTACCTGGCGGGTCCGTGATCGCAGGTTGAAAATACCGATAGCCGCAATACTACCCAACAGCGTAGAGACGGTCGCCGCGATCATCGCAATGGCGAACGTATTCCACAACGCACTCACCAACGAACGCTGCACGCCTCCTGTAAACAGCGAACTATACAATTTGGTTGAAAATCCCGTCCAGTTTCCCAAGACTTTCGCTTCGGTAAACGAGAAAATCATAATAATCAGAATCGGGGAATATAGCAGCACCAACAGTAGCCACAAATACCCTTTTGCCATCCATTTCGTCATCATATCACACCTCCCCCTTCGTTCGAAGCACTGTCCTCTTCATTCGTAAAGAGGATGGTAACACCAATCAGCAACAGCATAATAAGAGAAAGCGCCGCTCCATAATTCCACATACCGTTATAGATATTTTCTTGCACGGTCGTACCGAACAGTTTGATGTTATTCATCGTCAGTAATTCGGCAATGGCAAACGTGGAAACCGTCGGCATGAAAACCATGACGATCCCGCTCATCACGCCGGGCATCGAAAGAGGCAGAATCGTTTTCATAAAGACTGAAACGGATTGGCTCCCAAGTCCTGGGCCGCCTCGATCAGACTGCGGTCCATCTTTTGCAACGTATTATAAATCGGATAGATCATGAACGGGAGAAAGTTATACACCATACCGAAAACCAACGCCCCCTCTCCCAACGGCAGGTTCAGGAAATCGAACAATGCTACCGTAGCCAGCGTACGGATCAGGATATTCACCCACATCGGCAGGATGAATAGCACGACCATCGTCCGGGAAGTGTTAAAACGCTCCTGGCTCAGGATATAAGCTGCCGGATAGCCAAGGATGAGACAGACAAGTGTGGTGATAATAGCAATCCCGATCGAATAGACGAACGTGTTCATTGCTTCAGGGTGTACCATGAACTTACGGAAATTAGCAAAAGTGAACGCTCCGTCGGCATCTGTAAACGCATATAATACGATCAACAACAAGGGCATTACGACAAAGACAGCCAAAAACAGGCATAAGGAATCGTCCAGTTCTTACGCCGCATAAAAAAAGCTGAAATCTTACTTATCACTTCCTTCCTTTTTAGTTGATTGAACAATCCGTATATTTTCGGGAGCGATCGTGATTCCGACCCGGTCGCCATCGTCCCAAACATCATTCGTATCGACAAAGATATCTTCGTCCCAGTCGGTAAACACCGTCAGATGATAATGGTTGCCTTTGTAGAGGATAAATTTTACTTCACCGGTCAGACGGCCGTCTTCCTCGTTGTCTTCCAGAATGACGCGGTCAAAATCTACTTCGACCTGCACGGGTGCTTCCGAGTCAATGCCGGATACCTCTCGGCATTCGAACGTACAGCCTAAAAATTCCACATGCGTAGCATCCACCATCTTTCCTTCGAGCGTATTGCAGATACGTTCCTTTTTCATCACATGGATATCAAATGGTTTGACCAGCAAACCGACTTCCTGCCCGGCATCGAAACAATGGTAGTCCTGTACCATGAACTCATAGCCTTCCGGCGTCTGCACCATCATCTCGTAGTGAACGCCCTTGAAAATGGAAGAGGTAACCGTTCCGGTCAGCATGGCGCTTCAGACGGCTCGAAAATATAAATGTCTTCCGGGCGGAGCACGACATCTACCGGGGTCTGTTCGCCGAAACCTTCGTCTACGCATTCGAACTCATGCCCGGCAAAGGATACCAACTTATCTTTGATCATCAGTCCGTTCAGAATATTGCTTTCGCCGATAAAGTCGGCGACAAAGGAGTTGATCGGTTCGTTATAAATGTCAATAGGCGTCCCGATCTGCTGGATCTTCTTCGCTCATCACGACGATCGTATCGCTCAGGGTGAGTGCTTCTTCCTGATCGTGAGTAACATAGATAAAGGTGATTCCGAGAGACTTATGCATTTCCTTCAACTCCATCTGCATATCCTTGCGCATCTTGAGGTCAAGAGCCGCCAGCGGTTCGTCCAGCAGGAGCACTTCCGGTTCGTTCACGATAGCTCTGGCAATCGCGACACGTTGTTGCTGTCCACCGGAAAGGGAATCCACATCACGGTACTCATAATCGGTCATTCCTACCATCTTGAGGGCCTGCTTCACCTTTTTCTCGATCACGACAGCCGGAAGTTTTTTCAGCTTCAAGCCGAAAGCGATGTTATTGAAGACATTCAGATGAGGGAAAAGAGCGTATTTCTGAAATACAGTATTAACTGGACGTTTATGAGGGGGTGTTTGCGTAATTTCTTTTCCCGCAATGGTTATTATACCCTCAGAAGCAGTCTGGAATCCGGCAATCAGACGCAACAATGTCGTCTTCCCGCAACCGGACGGCCCCAGAATGGTTACAAACTCGCCCTTACGGACAGACAAATTCACATCATTCAATACGGCCTTGTCTCCAAAGAATTTAGACACATGCTCCACACCAATGATGCAGTCAGATTTTTGCATAGACAGATTCCCCTTTACCAATACTGATTAAACATATTTCCGCTTCTTCATGTAAAAAGCGGCACAAAGGTAACAATTAATTGATAATTGAGAGTTGAAAATTACGGTAGAGTCTTGCTCTTAGGCAACACCAGGTTCAAAAAGACTCCCAGTAAAGCCGAAAGCCCGATACCGGCCATCGTGAAACCACCAAATTCAATGGCGGCACCACCAATCCCGAAAGTCAGGATCAATGAGACGATGATCAGGTTGCGAGTGTCGCCAGATTGGTCCGATTCTGGATCAAGCTGTTGATGCCGACAGCAGCAATCGTCCCGAACAGCAGCAACATGATGCCCCCCAACACGGCGGCAGGAATCGATTTAAGCAACGCGCTGACCTTCCCAAACACAGAAAAGACGATACCGCTTACGGCAGCAATACGGATAACAGCCGGGTCTGTAATCTTTGTCAGCGAAATAGCTCCTGTCACCTCCGAATAGGTCGTGACGGGAGGACCGCCGATCAATCCGGCGACGATACATGCCAGGCCGTCTCCCAACATCGTGCGGTGAAGTCCCGGATCTTTTACGAAGTCCTTGCCCGTCACCTCGTTGATTGCGTACACATCGCCTATATGTTCGATCACCGGAGCAATCGTCACCGGAATCATAAAAATAACCGCTTCCCACGACAATGATGGCTTTACAAATTGCGGAAATGCAAACCAAGGAGCTTCTATCACAGGCTTGAAGTCGATCAAGCCGAACAGACTCGCAGTCAGATACCCGACGATGATTCCACAGAAGATAGGGATCAATCTCAACATTCCTCGGCCCAACATAGAGGCGAGAATGGCGGAAAGCAGGGCTACCAGTGCCAACGGCCAGTTCTCTTTTGCCATATTCACACCTGAGCCTGCCAGCGAGAGGCCGATCAGAATAATAACCGGCCCGATCACCACCGGCGGAAAAAGCCGCTTGATAAAACCGATTCCTCTCCACCGGACCAACAAGCTCATCAACCCATAGACGGTCCCCACAGCCACCAGGCCGGACATCGTACCGGGCAACCCATACAATTCCGTCGCCTTTATGATAGGCGCCACAAAAGCGAAACTGCTTCCCAGAAAAATAGGAACTTTCCCTTTCGTCACCAAATGAAAGATCAACGTGCCGATACCAGCAGTAAAAAGGGCGGTAGAAGGATCAAGGCCAACCAGCAGAGGAACGAGAACAGTCGCACCAAACGCCACAAAAAGGAACTGAACGCCAACAACCGTTTTCTGAATGGGGTTCAGGGGTTTCATATTATCCATTCGTTCTTTATTTACTTTTTGCAAATATAATATAATCCAGACATCCAGCAATTCAATTCACTCACCTATTTTTTATAATAAGCAGCCGTTTATAATCCACCCCTTACTTTTAACTTAGTGCAACCCGGATAAAAAGTCCCGCCGTAAATTAAAACACGGCGGGACGTCTCTACGTTTTTTCCAGTTTACAATCAAAAAACGACCTTCCCCTACTTGGGACTCTTCAATTCCAGGAATGCAGTCGGCAGGCCTTCCGATTTAACAGCAACCAGGCTATTCCCCCCGTTCCGTTTGATACGGATCAGGCACGACCATTATACGCCTGTACTTTACGACTACCGGTCGAAGTTCCTAAATTGCAGATCAGGCTGCCATCTCCGGCAATCTCAAACGTAATCTGCTTTTTGGAGCTGAGACAACGGATACCGTTTTTATCGATCAGTTGTACCTGTACCAAAGCCGTATCTCCCTCTTCGGAAAGCAAGCTCACTTGGCAAGCGGCTTCTTTATCCCATTTAGCAGTCTGGTATTCCTGACGAATGACATCAGAAACCTCCTTCTTCTCCTTTTTCTTTACACCGACAGCCCGTATTTCGTTCATGCCTTCCCGATAAACACAATTCCAGCGCAACCCGGCAGCCGGATAATCCTGACTATTACGCCGTTTCACACCCTGCTCACACCATTGACAAAAAGCTCCACTTCGTCGCAGTTAGAATATACCAAGATTTCCTTGCGGTCATCTTTTCCACCCCAGCGAACCGGCCAGGTATGACCGTAGATATGGATCATCGGCTTCTCCGTCCAGTAAGACTGGAACACATAGTAGCTTTCTTTCGGAGTAAAATCGCGTTCAACCACCCCCTTCTGATTGACATAAGGGACAGGATTGTCGGGACGGACCGGAGTCGAAAAATCTTTAAAAGGCCAGTAGCTGTACCGGTCAGCCACGCATCGTCTCCTGCTCTTTCAGATGCCAGTCGATCAGACGGACCACATAACTTTCCGACCAATCGCCATCGCGCGAAGCACGTGGAACGCCACCATACAAGGAAGCATCGCCGGCACGTTCATCACCGCCCTTTCCTGCCTCGATGTTCTTCAGATTATAAAAAGCATCTTCCGAATGACGACGGGCATGGCTGTCACCTCCCCACTCTACATGCAGGAAGTGTTTTACCTTCTGCATCTCCTGTTCTGAGATCGATTTATAATCGGTAAAGACACCCCGATACCAACCAGCCCAGATTGAAGGTGAATAGACATCAACAATATCATTACAAAATTCACACCGGCGGATCGCCGTCATACGTGTGTCGTCTAAACGGTGCGCCATGTCGTGCAACTCTTTCATGAAAGCACGGATCGCACTCTTGTCGAACGTATTGAAATCGTTAGGCCAGTCATTCTCATTTCCCAACCCCCAGATGATGACAGCCGGATGATTATGATGCTGGACGATCATATTAGCAAGCATCCGACGGGCTTGTTTTTTGTAGACATCGCCTCCAAGACCGCCCCGACACCAAGGAATTTCTTCCCATACCAGAATGCCCAATTCGTCGCAAAGGTCCAGAATGATTTCAGATTGTTGGTAATGTCCTAAACGGATAAAGTTCACGCCCATATCTTTCATCATCCGCATTTCACGACGCATCATATCTTCCGTCATGGCTTGTGCCACACCAGCGTGATCCTCATGGCGATGCGTACCTCGCAACAGCAAACGTTTGCCGTTCAGGAAGAATGGACCTTTGTCCTTAAACTCCGTATGGCGGAAACCGAAGCGTTCTTCCGTCGTGAAAGTCTGATCCGGTGTCTTTACAGTCAACTCGCAAGTATAGAGTTGTGGCACATCCACGTCCCATAATACCGGATTCTTGATCTTCATCTCTGCTAAAAGCTGGTCACCCAAAGGAAGTATTCCCTCCAGTGTTTTCGAGAAGACTGGTTTACGGTCCACATCGTAAACGGAAACGGTCACATCCGCCTTCCTTATATCTTCCGGATTATAAAACGAAGTTTTCACCTTCAATATACCCTCTTTCAAGTTAGAAGAGAGGGAAGATTCCAAGCGAATCTGTTCAAAAGAAACTTCAGGCAGGTACACCAAGTTCAAATACCGGTACAGACCACCATAGATATTGAAATCAGCCAGATCGGATGGTATCATTTCCAGATCACGTGAATTATCACAACGGATCGACAAAGGTACTTCCCTTTGAAACGTTTCGCATCTTTACTGCCGAGAAATGCTTTTACCGCATCCGTAATATCGACATTCCAACTGTCATAACCGCCAACATGGCTACCGACATGAGTCGTATAGACATAGACATCCGTCTTCTGTCCCGCCCCGTCGAAATCGAGTACGATCCGCCCGTTCCGATAGGGATTGTCTATCGCCAGCAAAGTTTTATACCATCCCGGACCTTCATAATAATTCACGTCCGGATCAACAGCATCTTCGGCATTAAAACAATGAGGTAACGTAACAGGCTGCCAGATGGGAACCGCCTCCGAACTGCCGGGTGCGGCAGGACGTACAGCCTCCCAGATTCCCCCCAAATCACCTTTCAGATATTCCCAATTGTTCGTCAGCCGAATCTTATTCATAGCAGGCACTTTCGCCACAGCCGACAGAACGGACAAACACAATAAGCATGCAACAAACAAGTACTTCATATTCTAATATTCAATTTAAAGCTTGTCTTATTATAAGAAATCTTGTTTACCCGAACACATAAAGATCATAGATAAACAAGATTAACAAAGAGAAGCGCACCATTTCAAGTACGCTTCCCATATTAAGTATTTTCAAAAGAATTTAATAATTAGGATTCTGAACCAAAACCCCATTCGAGAAATCGATCTGTTCCTGAGGTAACGGGAAATAGAAATGAGCTTCGGACCAAGCCGGAATATGACCTGCCAATAACGGATCCAATTCTATTCCGTTCAGCTTATCCATGATACGCCAACGCTTCATATCATAATATCGAATTAATTCGAAAGGAGTTTCCACACGACGTTCATGACGAATCGCTTCACGCATCTGAGACTGATTTAAACCTACACCCAAACCAGATAATCCTGCACGTTGGCGGACCTCATTCACCAACTGATCTGCACCAGCTATCCCCAATTCATTCGCTGCTTCGGCTTTCAACAATAACAACTCACCCCAACGAAGCAATACGATATCTTGTTCGCTACGAGTACTTGCCTCCCATGACTCACCGTCTTTCAATAAAGGAGTCAGCCATTTCACAACCGCTTTTTTCAAATCGCTCTTATTCAACGATACGACTTCGCCTCCAGGCCATTGGTATTTATCATCGAACGCGATGATCTGATCCAACCGTTCATCACCTTCCTCGAATTCGTCGCTCAAGTTCTGAACCGGACGGATCGGAGCGTAATTCCCATATTTGTGGTCGAAGTCTGTATAATTATTAGGTGCAAGGAATTTTATCGAGAACAATATCTCGTCACTTGCTTCCTGGGTACTTGCCATAAAGTTATCCCCGTAACGCTGCATCAATGAATAACCGCTAATGCTATTCAATAAGTCGTATGCTTCCTGCACCTCGTCACGGTTCTGGATATTGCCATCTTCTCCGTACGCATGAAACATAAGAACTCGTGCTTTCAATGCCTTTGCAGCAGATTTGGTCGCATGGCCTCCGGCTTCCTTGTAGGTCTGTTCTGGCAAAAGATCGATAGCATTCTGTAAATCACCAATCAAATTCGTATAAACCGTTTCCAACTCACTCTTCGGCATGTTCTGTGTGTCGATCGTCAATGGCTCGGTCACATAAGGAACTTCACCATAACAGAGATAAAGCAAATAATAACAATAAGAACGCAGAAACAAAGCTTCCCCCTCAAATTGTCCGCGCACATCTTCCATGTCCGTTCCTTCATATTTGGCCAGACGATCCAAGAATATATTAATTGTAGCAATCGCCCCGTATGCCTCGTCATAAAGTTCGGGAATAAATCCTTCCATCGAAGGATCGATATTGTCCGACTGAATCATATCGCAGCGATATACGTATGAACTACTTGCGCTCCCATATGCATTATCCGTGAGACCATCGTAAGCCAAAATCCCATATGACAAAGTCTTTGCCTGCATGGCATTGTAACATCCGGCCAATGCGGATTCGAAATCTCCCTTCGACTGCCAGAAGATGCTTTCCGAAGGTGAGGTCGTCGGGGGTGTGTCGAGCACTCCCGTACAAGAAGGCGCAGCAACCAAAGATGCGATCAGCATGATATATATGATATTTTCGTAAGTTTCATATTCTATATTATTTTTTAGAAATCCAAATTTATACCAAATGAGATAATACGATTCTGAGGATAATAAACCAAACGTGTCCCTTTCGTCGAATTGTAGTTTCGTTCGGGGTCTCCACCTTGAGGGAATTTGGTAAAGGTAAGCAGATTATCACCCGAAAAATAGACACGCAAACGCTGTATCTTGGCTTTCTGTGTCAATGCTTTCGGCAACGTATAGCCAAATGTCAAGTTTTTCAAGCGGAAATAAGAGCCATCATATAACCAATACGTACTTTCACGTTGGTTCTTCGTTCCACCCATATCAGCAAAATACAAACGAGGATATTTAGCATTCGTATGTTCTTCCGTCCACATATTATCGATATAATCCTGAGAAATAGGCGTTCCCTGATAGAATGGACGCAATCCCCAACCGCTTGCATAATGATCTACTCCGGATACTCCCTGACCAAGCAAAGAGAGGTCGAATCCTTTCCAGCTTGCACCGAGGCTTACACTATACTCGAAATTTGGGAAACGGTTTCCGATAACGGTACGGTCGTATTCATCAACTACATTATCAGCACACCATCAGGACCGCTTATGTCGGCATATTTAATATCACCGGCCTGCGTATTATCGTTAAACTGCTTCGGAGAATTCCGTACTTCGTCGTCGTCTTTGAAGATACCGATCGCTTTATAACCATAGAAAGATTCATATGGAAGCCCTTCACTACAAATCAAGCCATTTGTAATATAGTCTGCACCATACTTCGTCAATGTATTTCGCGAGCGGTCGAAGTAAACATTAGCATTATAGCTCAACCCTTCAAAGAATCCGTCACGAACATAGCCGTTATAGCCCAAAGAAACCTCGATACCTTTATTCACCATTTCCCCGTCATTAATATATGGAGCATCAAGTCCCAAAAGTGCATTTCCTTGTGCCTTACGAAGGATATCATACGTTCTTTTCTTGTACCAGTCGAATGTCACGTTGAAACCGTTGAAGAGCGTCAAGTCAGCACCGAAGTCACCGATAGCTGTCGTCTCCCATTTCAGGTTCTGATTACTGATAGCTGTTTGTGCAACCCCTGAAGAAAGATCCGTATTATTGAAACCGTAATCCTTTCCGGTAGAAACCAATGCATAATACGAATACAAATCAATATTCTGGTTACCCAGTAGCCCCCATGAACCGCGTAGCTTCAAACTGTTCAACCAGTCCCACTGGAAGTCCTTCATCCATTCTTCTTCCGTCACGCGCCATCCTAAAGAGAAAGAGGGGAATACGCCCCAGCGAGATTGAGACGCGATACGTGAAGAGCCGTCGTAACGAGCATTTAATTCTACCAAATACCGATCTTTAAAACCATAGTTCAAACGGAAGAATCCGGAAACCAATCCCCATTCCTGTGAACTACCGCTATTGGTCTGAACCGAAGAATTACCAGCGTTCAACTCATGCAAGGGAAAATCATAATCCTGACGATAACCCTGTAATACATCATAGCGATAAGATTCCAAACTGTAACCTGCCATAGCAGATAGACTGTGATCCTTATTCGAAGACAACCAGTCATATTTCAAATAAGTATAAAGATTGACATACGTACTATATTCCATATTACTTGTCAATCCCGTACCATTCGTATTCAGGGTTCCGTTCTGAGTACCGTCATGATAAAAATAAATAGGTGTCGGAATTGCTCCCCAATCTTTATAATGCTGTGCTTTATAGCGGATAGCCCCTTTCGTATACCATGTCAATCCTTTAAACGGTTTGATTTCCGCCCAAGCCTGTACATTAGCGTCGGTATTGACATATTTCCTGAAGTTTTCCGTTTCAGCAATAGCGACCATGTTTTTATTATTCGACTCAAACGTATATGCTTTCGAAGTATAACGTTTTATTCCCGAACCATCGTCCGGCAACCAAGGCATATAAGTAGGTGCTTGAGAAATAGTGGAAAGATATGCGTCCGTATCTCCCTGACGCGTCTCCTGGCGATAACTACGAGAACCGGTGAAATACATACCGATCTTCACCCAATCGTTTACTTGAGAAGTCAAATCCAAAGAGGCATTATAACGCTGATATTCTTGTCCTTTCATCGTACCAGGCTGATTCACCATACTCAAAGAAGCATTATAAGAGGTCTTGCCTATCGTCCCAGAGACATTTACGTTATGCTGCTGTACAAAAGCCGGGTCGAACATATAATCAAGCCAGTTGAAACTCGGATATTTCTGAGGGTCTGTCGGGTTTGTATAAGCATCGATCATTTCTTGCGTATAGCGTTCCGTAATAGGGGAACCGGAATTTTCCTTCGCCATATTGAAATACTTCATATATGTAGGAGAATCCCAAATCAAGTCCAGTAATGTCGTCGGATTATGAACAGCAAAATTCCCGTTGTAACGCACGGAGACCCTCTCTTTCATTTCCGAACCGTTTTTCGTCGTGATCAAGATAACGCCATTTGCTGCACGAGATCCGTAGATAGACGCCGATGCTGCATCTTTCAAAACCGAAACACTCTCGATAATATTCGGGTCAAGAGTTGCCAAATCTCCTTCCACTCCATTGATCAAAACTAAGGGATTGGAACCTGCCGAAGAATAAGTTCCCTGTCCACGTACACGCATCTGGACAGATTCGTTACCTGGTTGTCCTTTATCGGACGTAATCCGCAGACCGGGCATCTGGCCTTGCAACATCGTGGATGTATTTGAAACAGGACGCTTCGCGATCTCTTCACCTGTAACGGCCGATACCGCACCGGTCAAATTCACTTTCTTTTGCGTACCGTAACCGATTACTACCACTTCGTCTAATGCTTCGGAATCTTCTTTCAGAATAATGTTCAGAGGAGCATTGCCTTTTACTTTTACTTCCTGCGATTCAAATCCAATGTAAGAGATAACCAATGTACAACCGGCAGGAGCTTCAAAAGAAAAGTTTCCGTCTATATCGGTGACGGCACGATAGTCGTACCTTTTACAAGGACATTAACCCCTAACAGAGGTTCACCATTCGAGTCTTTTACCACCCCTTTCACAACAGATGACTGCAAGACTTCATTCACGATAGCCGAACTTTCTGCATTCGCCCTGCCTGGCAGAGCAGCCGAAGTCAGGCACAATGTCATGCACAGAGCACAACCTTTCATGTACGTGTAATTCATAATATTGTTATTAAGATTGAAACTTTTTGTGTTTTTCTTTAGTTGCAAATGTATGAGATGGCGGTTTCGAACTATTTAAAATTTATCTCTTTTACTTTAAAATTCAGTTCTGGCAAAAAATTAAAAACCCGCATTCAAAGCGGGTTTCAGAAAATAGATACAATATTGAAAGAAAATAGATCCATTTTTTAAACCGTTTTCATAGCCACAATAACGGATGTCGGATCGGCAAGTTACGGATTACCTCATCGTTTGTCGGAAAATGTTCCAAACTTTTCCAAATTTCCAGATAAGTCCTATTAGATGTGTTACAAATACTGAATAAAAGGGCAGGCTGGGCAACCGGCCATTCATCCCAAAACATGACATCTTCGGCAAAAGGCCAGCTCGATTTATCTGCTATATACGGGAACAGCCAAGCAACCGCCTTTTGCATATTGCGACCGTCGTTCATCGAGTACTGCCACAAATCATCTTCCCCGTCCGAAAGAATATGGCAGATCGTAGCATGGCATCCAGATTGAACAAGGAATAGCCGTACGGTTTCGTCCGTTTCAGTTCAAGCGGAAAACTGCGTCCTCCGCCATCTGTGAAGGAAGCAGAACAGACCTGTAACGGTTCCGGCAAAAGTCGAGAATCTCCTTATCGCCGGTATATTTAGCAAACTGGGCTACCTGCATCACCCAACAAGTTCCATGATTGTTTTTAGCATTCATCTCGTCTACCCCGTAAGGATGCGTTGTCAACCATTTCAGATAATCGGAAAACCAAGCACGACTACCAGCCACATCCTCGACAGCAAGAACGCCGGCCTCTTCCATCCTGATAAGGGATTGCACGACCTCCAAGAGATGGATCGTATCGATGATACCGATCCCCCGTCCTGTCACGATCCCTTTGATCGCCTGCGCGTATTGCAGGTCTGGATTCATCCGAGTTTCGGGGGCGATGAACCAGGCGCGGATATGCTTAACCGCTTGCCGAATATATTTCTCGTCTTTCGTCACCAGCCAGGCGGAGGTCAAGTCGCCAACCAGCGAACTGAAGCGGATCATGGCATGACGGTGAGCAACAAAGTTATCGGGATTTGTCTGCCCATCCCGACGTATATAGGCACTATCCCGGATTTATTCGGATTGGGCCACCAATAATCGCCTTCGGAGTAGAAATCATGAATCCCTCCGGCACTCCTTTCCGCTCTATATGCAGTAATGGTCACAGGTTCTTCTGCCAAGGCTTTATCTCCACGAATAACAATTTCAGTTCGGAGTAAATCCGTCACTTCTTCCTTTAAAGAATGATCTCTCTTGCATTGGCAAAATAACAAAAGAATAACATAAAGTAATAATTTATACATGATATAGATTTTTTTTATTTTGTTGCACATATTCGGTCGGCGACATGCCGTACATCGCTTTGAAACAAGTAGCAAAATAAGCATGGGAATTGAAACCGATATTGGCAGAAACTTCAGATATGTTCATATCCGTTTCCAGCAGCATTCTTGCAGCAATCTCAAGACGTTTGTTACGGATCAAATCCACCGGCGAAAGGTTGGTTATCGCTTTCAGCTTCCTATAGAAGTTGGCACGTCCCATACCGACTCCTTTACATAGAATCTCCACATTCAACCCCGGATTGGAAAGATTCTGCTCAATCACCCCGAACAATTTTTGCATAAATGTATCGTCCGCCGATGTCGTCTCGAAACCCAATGACTCCAACGAAAATTTTTTCCCATACAATTCCTTCAACCGTTCACGAGAAGCCAAAATATTCCGAATACGACACAGCAGGACCTCCATATTGAAAGGCTTCACGATATAATCGTCCGCACCACACTGAAATCCCTCTTTGATATGCATCACCATCGATTTCGCCGTAATGATGATAACCGGGATATGTCCGGTCCGCAAATCCTGCTTGATCTCCGAACAAAGTTGCAAGCCGTCTTTTTTTCGGCATCATAATATCGCTTACCACCAGATCCGGCAAGGTTTCTGCAATTTTATTGAAAGCATCTACCCCGTTCTCCGCTTCAAGCACATCGAAATAAGGTTCGAGATGTTTGCAGATATACCGACGGACATCCGGATTATCTTCGGCCAATAACAAGGTATAACGCCGACCGGAAACAGGCAGCTGTTCCTGCATATTGTCAGGGACTTTGGATTCATCCTCAGCTACTTCAATTCCTCCATAGGGATTCCTCGCAGAAGAGTCATCTTCTGCAAATTGCTCATGAGCATATGCTTCGCGGTTTATCGGAATCAAGACACGGAATACAGCCCCTTTTGGTTTGTTGTCTTCTACCCATACAACCCCTTTATGCAATTTCACGATAGAGAGTACCAGACTCAACCCTATACCAGTTCCAGCCGTATTCGACTCACTTTCATCCGTTCCCTGGTAAAAAGGGGAAAATATATGAAACTTGTCGGAATCGTCTATCCCTTTCCCTGTGTCTTCTACAGACAGACAAACATATCGAGAAGTCCCCCGAACTTCCCCACTTATCCTGCCGGGAAATTGCTCCTGCAATCCGGCAACTGAGAACAATTGCAAACGAATGGTTATCGACTCATCCGGAGCCGTATGTTTGAAAGCGTTCGACAAAAGATTGAAAAATACCTTCTCCAATAAAACACGGTCGAACCACGCATCTATTCCCGACTCATCGGATTCCAAACGAAAGGTAATCCGTTCCTTGACCGCAATCTGATTAAAGGCGAATATATATCTCCTGCGTAAACAGATACAGATCATTATGCGAAACACGTAGTTGCAGGTTGCCACTCTGGTTCTTCCTCAGATCCATTAACTGGTTCACCAGCAACAAAAGACGCTGGGCATTTCCATAGACTAGACGCAACGAACCTTTCAAGTTCGGGTTCATATCTACCCGTTGCAACACCTCTTCCAAAGGAGACAGGATCAACATCAACGGTGTACGCAATTCGTGCGAAAAATTGGTAAACATGCGTATTTTGGACTGATGGAACTCCTCCTGCCGCTGCTGCTCCTTCTGCTTTTCGACCAGGTCCTGTTCCAGCTTACGCTTCATATGCAGATAATACCAGACCACATAAAGGATGCCACCTATAATCAACAGATACAACATATAGCATACCAGGTCTGCCAGAATGGAGTCCGAATATGAATCGACAACGACCGCCCTTCATCGTTCCAAAGACCGTCGTTATTGGAGGCGCGAACACGAAAAACATAATCTCCCGGTTTCAAGTTCGTATAGAAAGCCTCCTTTCGAGAACCAGCATCATTCCAGTCCGTATCATACCCTTCTAGCATATAAGCATATTTATTCTGATTCGGATAAAGATAGTTTAAAGCGGCATACCCAACAGAGAAGTTATTCTGATTATAATCAAGATCTATCGCCTGCGTATAATCAAGAACTTTATCGAGCAACCCCGAAGGGTCGCCGGGAACAACCGGTTTATTGTTAACCGTAAAAGAGGTCAGTACGACCGGAGGTATAAAACGGTTTTCTATCAACCGTTCAGGGTAAAAGGAGACAAGGCCGTTGCTTCCGCTGAAATAGATTCGGTCACCGGGCAATTTGATGCCGCCTTTCATGCTGAATTCATTAACTGGGATCTCGCTTCTACCCATATAATTGGTAAACTGGCGCGATTCAGGATCGTAGGCAGAAATACCGTTACCGGTACTGATCCAAAGTTTCCCGTCGTCTCCGGGAATTATCGAATTGATATTATCGTCGCTCAGCCCCTCGACGGCCGTCAACCACTCCATAATGCCTTTTTCTTCGTCAAAGCGACAAAAACCTCCACCGAAAGTACCGATCCAGATTCGCCCCTCCCTATCCTTTACGATATTACTTACCTGGTCGTTGTATAACTTCCGGGAACCTTCCTCACGAGTATTATATTTTATCAACTTATGCGTATGGGAATCGTAGAGCGCCAGTCCGCCGGTATGCATACCTACCAAATAAACACCGTCCCGTATCTCCAGGAAACTGCGTACACTTGGCAACAAGGCGAAAACTGAATCCGACGGAGCGATCCTGCCGTCCGGAAACACACGGACAATTCCCGTGTTGTCTGTCGTTCCCAACCACAATACACCATCACTGCAACGCGTGATCGTATAAATACTAACCTCCTTATGAAAAGTATAAAAAAGAGAGAATTTCTTTGTCCGGGTATCGAATCGGTATAAAGTGCCTTTCTGCGTTCCGCACCAAACGAAATCACCCTCCACAAACAGAGATTTGATAATATTCCGATCATTCAGAGCATTCGGCCGAGCATCCAGCAGGAAACGTTCAAACATATCTGTATTCAAATCCAGTGAAAGTAGGCCTCGCCCTTCCGAAGCAATCCACAAAGTATGGTCCGGCTGATAGGCCATCGTGGCAAAGATTCCAAACAGCTTGTCTGAACCACCCTGCAAATCGTAAAAAGTAAAACGGCTGTTCAAAGGATTACTGTAACTGACACCTCCAGCGTATGTGCCAATCCATAACGTATTCGCATTATCTACGAAAGCAGAAAAGACGGAAAAATGACTAAGACCTCCTTTTTGTTCGTCAAAATTCGTATAGGTCGTACATGAACCGTCCACCAAATTCAAAAGACTTAATCCGTTAAAAGTTCCGACCACCAGTTGACCATTATAAGTATTAATTGTACGAACCGAATTATTTCCCAGTCTGCCGTTCCAAGCAGTATAATGCGTAACAGCATTTGTCTCCGTGTCGATCCGGTTCAATCCACCGAACGGGTTCCCACCCACAGACGTCCTTCACTGTCTTCATGGATAGCAGATATATTATTATCCGTTAATGAAAAGGGAGTCGTATTTTTAAAATAATGAGACAAGAGATTCAACTTACTGTCACAGATATAAAGTCCGTTTTGTAAAGTTCCGACTAACAGATTGCCATCATGGTCTTCGTTGATAACCATAATCTGGTCACGTGGCAGTTCTCCCTCCAAGTCGTTCAAGATAAACGAATCATTCTCATAATCATACAAGTATAGACCTTTATTTGTTCCAACCCAAAAACGCTTTTGTCTATCCACATACAAGCTTGAAATCCACGTATGATAAAGGGGAGACTGCTTATAAGCAGCCATATCGTTGAGAGAATATACACGATCCACCCTCAAATCCATCCGGTTCAGACCGTTCATCGTGCCTACCCACAAGTTTCCACGGTCATCTTCAGCCAATGCTGTCACATGATTACTGGACAAGCTTAATGAGTCGCCATTACTATGTTTATACACGACAAAAGAATTACCGTCATAACGATTCAAGCCGTTACGCGTGGCAAACCACATGAAACCGCTCTTATCCTGATGTATTTTCAAGACGGAAAGCTGCGACAAACCTTCTTCCATTTTTAAAGAAGAAAAAGAAAAAGGTGAAACAGCCCCATTCAGCAAGGCACTAAAGCAACAAAGCAAAAGAGTGATCAAGTATGTTTTCCTCATAACGTAAAAGCATTACGCTACAAAGATACGAAAACAGATCAAATGCCCAGTCCTGTCACAAACAGAAAACGTACTCCGTCCTCGCATCCTGTAAAACCAACGTATTTATCCCACTGTTTTCATTATGCAAAATAACATTTGAATGGAATCAGTTGTTTACTTATTAACATATATGCTTTAAACAAGGGATAAATATCCGGCAACCCCTTCCGCACACCGTTCACCATCAATAGCAGCAGAGACGATTCCGCCTGCATAGCCGGCGCTTCTCCACAAGGAAAAAGACCTTTCAAGGTTATATGCTGGTAGCTTTCCTTGTCGCGCAGGATACGGACGGGCGAAGAGGTCCGGGTTTCCACCCCGATCATCACCGCGTCATTGGTCAGGAAGCCTCTGGAGACTTTACCGAAATGGCGGAAGCCCTCACGTAAGCGGCCGGTGACGAACTCCGGCATCCAGAAATGCAACGGGGAAGCCAGCAGACCGGGCGTATAAGAGGATTCGGGAAGATCGAAAGAGTTTTTCTTATTCACGAAATCAACCATCCGCTGTGCAGGGGCGGTTTGCTTCATCCCGCCGTTCAGCCAGCAAAGTTCTTCCAAACGTTCTTGGAAAGCCATCAAAGCGAGCGGCGAATCCTTGCTGACCGCCATTTCTTCGTGTTTCATCAATTCGGAATAGTCTTCCGGGCGTATCTCCACCACCATGCCGGAATTCGCCCAGCGGGAACCACGATTGGAAGGAGACATTCCATTGACTACCACCTGGCGGGAACTACTTGCCGCCGGGACGACGAAACCGCCTGGACACATACAAAAAGAATAGACTCCCCGTCCGCCGGCTTGCGCCACAAAACTATATTCGGCTGCCGGCAGATAGTTTCCTCTACCCTCCTTACGATGATATTGTATCTGGTCGATCAGCATCTGCGGATGTTCCAAACGGACGCCGACAGCAATGCCTTTGGCTTCGATAGGGATTTGCCGGTCATGGAGGTAGCGATACACATCCCGGGCGGAATGACCGGTTGCCAGGATGACCGGTCCCAGAAAGTTCTCGCCCGTATTCGTTTCGACACCTACGACTTCCCCACTCCGGATGACCAAGGCATCCATTCGTGTCTCGAAATGGACCTCCCCACCACAGCGGATAATCTGTTCGCGGATATTCTCGATCACGCGCGGCAAATTGTCCGTACCGATATGCGGATGGCGTCCGCCAAAATCGAAGTGCTCGCCCCGAACTGGCAAAAGACATTCAGAATCTTGTCAACCGAACCCCGTTTCTTGCTGCGAGTGTAAAGTTTGCCGTCAGAATAGGCACCGGCTCCCCCTTCACCGAAACTATAGTTGGACTCTTCGTCCACCTTATGCTCACGGCTGATCAGAGCGATATCCTTTTTACGTTCGCGCACGTTCTTTCCACGTTCGATCACGATCGGACGTAAGCCGAGCTCAATCAGACGAAGAGCGGCAAACAAACCACCCGGCCCCGCTCCTACCACCACGACAGGCTTCCCTGCTGATACGTCTTTATATTCCACCAATTGAAATTCTGGTTCATCTGGCTGCTCATTGATAAAAGCACGCAGTTTTACATTCACATAGATCGTACGCTGACGTGCATCGATAGAACGTTTTAGTACCCGAACGGTGTGGATGTACGGGACAGATGTTCCCGTCTCGCGAGCCACCACCTGCTTCAGCGACTGTTCGCTGACTGCTTCTTCAGGCAATATACGGAGTTGTAATTCTTGTATCATTGTTACTTCTTTAAATTCAAACAAAAAATCAAACCGGCTTGTGCCCTGTATCCGCTCCAATCCACTTTGAAAGTCGATGGAAAATCTGGATTCCGACTCTGACACTTCTGCATCACAGCATCCCATTCATAAGCGATACTCATGTTTAATGCAACATAGCGGCATAGGCTAAACTTGATGCCAAAAGTAGGCTCCACAAAGAAGTTCCTGCCGGAAAAAGTATTATCCTTCCGGTATCCAACTTCCGGGTCGGACTCGACGAACAGGCGGTTTATCTCGTTCACCTTGTTCAGCACAAAACCTGTCGAGAGCCCCACATACGGCTCGAATGTAAAGATACTGACTTTTTCCTTCACCAGACAGAAGTGGTAAAAAGCACCGAGCTTATATCCTTTGTTACGCAACTCGTAGTCGCAAGAGCCGGAATAATCCGTTACTCCATTCTTGCCCGCCGTATTCATATAGTTAAAAAGAAATCCCACATGATGGCGCCGCCATTCGACTCCGACACGGGCATCCTGCGTCACATAACCGGGGAAATTATCTGTAACCTGTGTATTGGTAACAGGAAGCATCTGATTTTTCAATATATCTTTCATATCGGACATCTGATACGAACCGTGACCGATATTATATTCGATTGTCAACGACTGAGCCTGCCCGAAACGGTCGAAAAAGAACAGAATGGCTATAAATAATAATACCTTTTTCATATATTCGGACAGTTTTCGAGGTTAAAACGAATAATTCGCATTCTTATAACCCCAGTCACCGACGGGAGAAAAACGCAATTCAACCACACGCTCTTCCTGCCCGGCAAGAGAAAATTCCGCAATGCCGTCCGTCACCTTCTCCGCCACGATTTCACCACCATAGACGACATCGACTGCCGAACGGTAAGGATATGTCCAGGACAAGCGTATGCGATCTTCCTTCATATATTCTACCTGCACCTCTGGTTCAGCTTGCTCCAAATCAAGCGATCCAAGCGAACGGGGACGGTCGGCTTCCGACTTGAAATAAATATAGACCTTATATACCCCCTTCTCCCCAGCATATCGCTTATCGGCATAAAAACATTTGTCGAAATCCGACCTTTGCGTGATATAGGTTGAATGAGCATTCTCGTCAATCGTACTGAACTCTATCTGGTAATGGTCGAATCCGGCACGAAGTGCCCCGTCTACTTCCCAAAATATTTCGATCAGTCCTTCTTCATTCACACGATGCCGCAAAGAGAACTCCGACTCGGTACGCGCGTTTATCTTGAGAGGCCAACTACGCTTTTCCACATATCGCTCGGCCCCGACCTGTCCGGCAACCGTCCCATTATTCGTCCGGGCGAAAACCTCACACGACAACTCATAAGAGCCATTCGGAATCAGATCCACATCCAGCATGAAATCACATCGTGTCCCATCGCTTTCCCATTCCATCTCTCCAATACGGACGATCTGCTTCTCAACCTCAAATCCGGGTAACGGACTGATTTGGCAAGCAGCATTACCACTATGTTCCACCACAAAGATTTTGTTTTCCCAATCATGGATAAACGGACCATAGAAGTCCACACTCATCGCAACCGAATCAGCCTGCCACTTTTCAAAATCCATAAAATTCTCCCCCAGCCGATACTCGCAGCTTGTAAACAAGAAGAAAACACTTACAAATAGATAAACAACACTTTTATTCATATACATATAAACTTATCCGAACAATTGCCGGAAAGCCTCTTCCACCTTGCGCACTTGCACGATTTGCATCTTGCATTTGGATGTGTCGAAACCTTTCAGGTTATTGTGCGGGATGATAATGCGCGAGAAACCCAATTTTTCCGCTTCTAGGATGCGCTGCTCGATACGGTTCACCGGACGGATCTCTCCCGAAAGCCCCACCTCGCCACACATCGAGATACCCGGCTCGATCGAAATGTCGAGGCTAGAAGAAAGAATTGCACTGATCACCGCCAAGTCGATCGCCGGATCATTCACCTTCAGCCCACCAGCAATATTCAAAAAGACATCTTTCTGAACCAGCTTAAATCCGGCACGCTTTTCGAGCACCGCGAGCAACATGTTCATACGCCTAAGATCGAATCCTGTCGCGCTACGCTGAGGCGTCCCATAGACAGCAGAACTCACCAACGCCTGTGTCTCGATCAGGAAGGGACGGATCCCCTCGATCGCAGCCGCGATCGCCACGCCGCTCAATCCCTCATGATTCTGCGTTAGGAGTAGTTCTGAAGGGTTACTGACTTCGCGAAGACCATCCTGGCGCATCTCGTAAATACCTAATTCCGCTGTGCTTCCGAAACGGTTCTTGATGCTGCGGAGGATACGATACATATAATGCTGGTCGCCCTCAAATTGAAGTACGGTGTCAACGATATGTTCCAACACCTTCGGCCCAGCAATACTCCCTTCCTTATTGATATGGCCGATCAGAAGAACAGGTGTGCCGCTCTCCTTCGCATATTTCAGAATAGCCGCACTGCACTCGCGTACCTGCGAAACACTTCCGGGAGAAGATTCGACCACCTCCGTATAAATGGTTTGTATCGAGTCGATAATCAAGAGGTCGGGTTGAACGTTCTTGGTCTGTACGAATATCTGTTCGAGATTGGTCTCACAGAGAATGAAACAATCTGGATTCTCGTGCGCGATGCGGTCGGCACGGAGTTTCAACTGGCGACTGCTCTCCTCGCCGGAGACGTAAAGCGTGCGGAGTCCTTTCAACCCCAAAACGGTTTGCAGGACGAGGGTCGATTTCCCGATACCCGGTTCCCCGCCGATCAAGACCAGTGATCCTTTTACCAGACCGCCGCCAAGAACACGGTTCAACTCCCGGTCTCCGAGGTCGACACGCGTCTCCTCTTCAGAAGTAATATCTCGAAGCAGGACGGGACGCACTTTGCCACCATCCGAAACGCCATAAAGTGCCCGCTTTCCGACCGGTTCCTTTACCACGATCTCCTCAACATACGTGTTCCACTCCCCGCAGGAAGGACATTTCCCGATCCATTTCGGAGAGTCAGCCCCACAGTTGGAGCAAACATATACCGTTTTTGCTTTTACCATTCTCTTATTTATTAATTACATGGACGCTTTGGAGACATAAAAAACATGCCATTTTTTAAGATTATAAAACTATCAATTCACGGACGAAAAGACGATTTATTATCCGAAAAGATCAAGCGTCAACTGCTTTTTCTCAGCTTCGAGCTTCCTGAGGTGGCGTTTCCCTTGCGGCGTAATGATTTCCATCTTATCGAAGCGGGTACGGATCACCGTCTCGACCGTGTAGCTGATGTTAACCACTTCACCTAGTTCACTCATCTTCCGTTGTATCTCCAGCACACAATCTATACACATACCGCTCTTGAAGGCAATCTTTCATCGAACATATCTTTCTTGAAATCTTCGTCGCACATGTAAAAGTCGATTGTCTCGCCCCCCTTGTTGTAGATGCCTTTCCAACGGTAACGGGCATCTTTCAGCACAGGTGAGATGATTTCTATCGTTGCTTTGTTGTCTTTAACAGGAGGCAATTCGTCGGAACGGAGGATGTAATAGTCAAACTGTTCGCGTTTGACCTCCAACGATCCCGAACGGCTGCGGTTATTTTCGTTCAGTTCGCGTAAAGTGAACTTTGTCACCTTCGGATAACCGCGTACAGCTTCGTAAAAGTTCGATTTGCATTTACAAAAACGCGGCGATGCGCTGAGCAGTTCCACCAACTCCCGCGTCACGGTAATACCGGGCATTTTTTTTCTCAAATTACTACGCAATAAGGCAATTTCGCGCTGCATCTTTTCCTCGTCGGTCACCGAACGGTCCACAACCGGTTGTCCACCGACCAAAAGGGACGGACGCGTCCATACCTGCATGAACAAGTTAAGAAGAACAGAGATCAGACGGCTGTTTTCACCTGCCACCGACCAGATTTCGCGAAAGCCCTCCTGTTGGGCAAAAGACTCGCAATAGACAGTCATTTTGATATCCAACATGTCTGCTAACGTCCGAACAAGCGAGAGTACCTCCTTTTCTGAACGATGTTTGATCATGGCATCCATGTAGTTTGACTTATCATTGAAGTAGTACCGCAGTTCGAGTTTGTTATCAAACTTTATCATAACTTACTCTGTTTTGGGTTTTCGATCGAAGAACGGGTTTTTCGAGGACGCGCTTACCGGAATCGCCATCACACATTTGCAGTCGCCCAACATTCCCAAACGCTGTGCAGCCATACCGGCACTGAACATCACACGCGTATCCAGGCGCAAATCCGACGCGTGGCACAAGCCGAACCGACCGCAATGCCCAAGTCCACCGAATTAATCGCACAAGGGACGGTTTCCGGCTTCTCCACACAAGTCGGAAACCCGCAGTGCGCGCAATTCAAACCCTGAACCTGCTGGCGTGTACCAGCAATCATGATAGCTTCAGCCTGAAGAATATTGTCAGCATCACGCAAAAAGAATTTTAAACCGGTTTCGCCGGACATGATGACAAGCTCTTCGGAAAGGCGTTTGATATCTTCATCCGTCACCATCGCCACTTCAATAATATCGATGCCTTTCCCTTTCGGAGCTGTCCGAGCGGCTGTCATCATCTGACGAACAGCCTGTAACACATACTCGTGTCGTATTTCTCTTTCGTTCTGTATCATTTTATATTGGTTTAGCACGAACAAAGATAATAATTACTCGTTTTATAGCTCAAGATTTGTCATCTTTTCTGTAACATCAAATGGATAGTCGGGGTATTCGTAAATACTGAAACGAGGTTCAGTCCTCCCCTCGGAATAATTCCAAATACTAATATACTCCCGCACATCTTCACCCATATCCTGTAATTGGCGCAGGTAGGCGGCGACGGACTTGTTCTCGACGATGTAGACTTCTCCCATCCGATCGATAATCGGACTGTGACGGCGTCCGGTGTCGTGGTCGAATTTCAGGATACGCTTTCCCTCTGTTGTCAAACCGACCATCTGAAAAGTCATGCTTTTGCCGATGGCTGGAAGATTCAACACACTGCGATCGGTGGCAGCAAAAAGAAGACGGTTCTCTTTCAAAAAACCGGACAATTTCTTTCCTAAGGGTCGCTCATAGCGGATCAGCCGATACAGTTCCTTCTGCTTCTCTTTGGGGATAAGGCCGAAAACTTTCTCTTCTTGCTGTTCCTGTAAAGAACGGCTATTAGGAGCGAACACGGCATAGTTTTCGTGAAAACCCTTAACCGAAAAAGTGTAATAGCACACCACTCCCATCGCATTCAACGTCTGACGAAGTTTTGCCGTATGTCCACGCCGAGAAGCGGCAACGGTGTAGACCAACTGGTTGGTGATGATCCAACCGGCGGAGAGAATCGCCTCGATCGCCTTTTTTGCTTCCGGCGTGACCTCCAACGGGGATTGAAAATGTGTCTGGATAATAAACTGCGTAACACCGACACGTGAGGCTTTATCTTTGAAACTCCTCAAGATACCGACTAGTTCGTCCGTGATTCTGAGAGGCAAGTAGGCAAGCAGGCGAGAACCCAAGCGGACCCGTTGTAACTCAGCGTACTTCTCCCCTTCGGGACGACTCTCGTTGGCTTTTCGTTTCCGGACCGCCATCTTATAGACGGCATCAAGTATGTTGCGGAGCGTCGCGTTCTGACTCATCAACGCGTCGCCTCCAGTAATCAAGATATCCCTAAGCTGCGCATCCTCTTCAAAATAGCGCATCAACCGACGCAGTTTCTTATCCCATGTTTCCTTTGGTTTCAAAGATTCGAAATCAAAATTCAAGCGCTCGCTCTGGAAATCATACATCCGTTGGCAGGAAGCGCACAGCCCGCCACAGGCACGCCCCATCGAATCGGGGATCAGAATCGCCACCTCCGGATACCGGCGGTGTATGTTGTGTCCTTCCGGCAACAACCATCCTGCAGCATTTGGCTGTCCGGCCACGACTATGTCTTCTTTCTCCCACGCCTTGATCCGGCATATGTATCGACCAGTTCTTCCGAATAAAGGATATAAGAGCGGATGGCAGCGTCGTCATATCCGCTTGTATTCGTGTTCAGCAGGGAAAGGTAATAAGGAGTCACAAAAAACGGCATGCCTTTCTTACGAGCACGTGCCAACAGGTCCATCGTTCCAGCCGACAGGGAACCGCCAAGGAAATAGTTCAGTTCCGTCGGGCTTTTGAAAGCATCGCAAGATGGAAACGGCCGGTATTCCACCATTCCTGCACTTTGACGTATTTCTCGGCATAGCTCATCCCTTCCGTAAACTGGAACCGAGAGGTCGGGGCATGACGCCGTTCGATCTTACGTATCAACCCGGCAATGATCCGCTCCTTGTTGGAGTGACGGATCGCCATCACCTCCTCGTCCAGCCCGGTCGGCCAACGGTTCATCTGCCGTTTGACAAGCGAACGGTCCGGAACGATTTCCTCCGGCTTCTCCAGCAATTCGAATTGCCGGTACAGGTCGATAAAGAAGTCCGGCGAAACATCTTCCTCCAGCTTCCCGGCCAGGAACTGCCACAGGCAGGTAATCGTCCGTACCGGCATCTCCTCACCTGTCGAAAGCTCGGAGACCATCATACCGTCATGTTCGATCAACAGAAGAATACGCTTCGCCACGGCATTTCCCATATTGCTCCCGCCAACCGTCCTGTCGATGCGGGAAAAAACAAAAGAGCGCAAGGCTTCTTTAAAAAGCGCTGCGCTCTCACTCTCTTCCGCCATCGTTACCAGTTGGGGAAAATCTTTTTTAAATACTTTTGTCAATTGCGGAATGTCGTACGATAGTAATCTTCTTTTAATCATAAGCAAATACTTTTTAGGAAGGGTTATTGAATGTTATTTTGAAGTCATTTGTCTACAAATATAACATTTTTCTCCCACCATCAAAAGCGTGCTACTTATAAAACATCTTAAAAGTCTTGCGAATCACAACAAAATGACAAAACAAGGAACCTATTCGCCACCTTTCTGCTACTTCCGCTTCATCTTCACTTCATACAGGTCGTGCCGGCGATCTTTCAAGTTACGGACACTTCCGTACGTATGCAATTCGTTCAGCAAATCGAGATCCACATCCGACACCAAGATCATTTCCGTATTCGGGGTCGCCTCCGCCCTTTTCCCGTCTGTCGGGAAAGCAAAATCACACGGGGTGAAGACACCGGACTGCGCATACTGGATATCCATGTTATGGACACGGGGCAAGTTACCGACACTACCGGCTATGACGACAAAGCATTCGTTTTCGATCGCACGTGCCTGCGCACAAACACGGACACGCGAATAGGCGTTCTGCGTATCGGTAAGGAAGGGCACAAACAGAATCTGCATCCCCTGGTCCGCCATGATACGCGACAGTTCCGGAAATTCGACATCGTAGCAGATCAGGACACCGATCTTGGCACAGTCCGTTTCGAAAGTCTGCACCATCTTACCGCCGGAAAGTCCCCAGCTCTTCGCTTCATCGGGCGTGATATGCACTTTCTCGTACGTCTCATAACTACCGTCGCGGCGACAAAGGAAACCGACGTTGTACAACCCGTCGTCTTTGATCAACGGCATGCTCCCGGTAATGATATTGATGTTGTAGCTGATCGCCAAGTTGATGAAGCGGTTCAGCATCTCGTCCGTATATTTCGCCAGCTCGCGGATCGCCTCCGACTCGCTCATGTGGTTGAACTTAGCCATCAGAGGGGCATTGAAGTATTCGGGGAAAAGGATGAAGTCACTCTTATAGTCAGATACGGCATCCACGAAAAATTCCACCTGTTCGAACACGTCATCGAGCCCCTTGTAAGGTCGCATCTGCCACTGGACAAGACCGACGCGGACGGTCGTCTTGGTCGAAACGATTTCCGGAGTCGGCTGGTAATAGATATTGTCCCATTGCAGCAGGGTTGCATAATGTTTGGATTCCTCATCGTTCGGCAAATAATTCGTCATCACTTTACGAACATGGAAATCATTCGATATTTGAAAAGTCAGCACCGGATCATAAATTTCTCTTTTACGGACCTTATCAATATATTCCTTCGGGCGCATCGTATCCGCATATTTATGATAATTCGGGATACGTCCGCCGAACATAATCGCTTTCAAGTTCAGGCTTTCACACAATTCCTTCCGATAATCATACATACGCCGTGCCAAACGCAGGCCCCGGTAATCGGGATGGATAAAGACCTCTATTCCATACAGGATATTGCCTTTTGGATTATGCGTATTAAAGGTTTCGTTTCCAGTAACAAAGGCGTAAGTATGGTCGTTCTTTACCTTGTCGTAATCGACGATGATAGACAAGGCGCACCCCACGATCTTATCATCCACGACCGTAACCACCTGCCCTTCCGGGAAAATAGTGATTAACTTCTTGATTTGCTCACGTGTCCAAAACACATCCGAGCCGTCTGAATAAACTCTTGTAAAAGATTGAGATAATTGTCGGTAGTCCGCCATCTGCAAAGTACGGACCTCTACTTTGTTAATCTTAGGAGCATGTTCCATTTCTCATTTCAATTTTTAAGAACGATGCAAAAGTATAAAAAGTTTCATCTGGATGAAACAAAAATTCCATGATAACCAAAAAGACGGATGCAAACCTTCTACATCCGTCTTTTCGTCTAAAAGCTTTAGCAACCACCGCCCAACGCCCGGTAGAGAAGGATCTTTTTCCGGCAAAGATCGGTGATGATGTCGATACGTTCCAATTCGCTATCCAGATAACGTTCATTGGCAGAGAGCACTTCGAGGAAGCCGACATAATTCAATTTGAAAAGTTCATTGGCATTGGTGACCGAACGTTGGTGAGCTACGGTCTCCACTTCTTTCAGGCGGACACGCTCCACTTGGTTTAGACCGGCACAATACAAATCCAATACTTCCGTATAGGCCTTCAAGGCCGTTTCGTGATATTGCGACAAGGCAATCCGTTGCGAAGCACGCGCCTCGTTCCACATCGAACGAATCTGGTTCCGCTGGAAGACTGGTGCAGTAATTCCTGCTGCCAAATCGTAAACCAGCGAAGCAGGCGCTGTGAACCATTTGCCAAGATCAAAGCTATTGAAGCCACCTCCCGCACCCAACACCAACGAAGGATAGAAGCTGCTTTAGCCGCCATTACATCCGCCTTTGAAGCCAGCAACTCCATCTCGGCGGCCCGTACGTCGGGACGTAAGGTCAGCATGTTCGCCGGAACACCGTCTGATAGCGGGAAAGGGATCTGACGCAGCTCTTCAAAACTCATACGCCTGATTTCAAACGGAAAGACACCTAACAGGCAGGCTATCGCACGCTCTTTCTCCCCGATCAATTGATCATTTTCCAACAGTTTGCTTTCTATCAGTAGCATACGGGCATGAAACTGGTCGACAGCCAACTGTGTCTCGGCCCCCTCCTTCTTCAGCTGGCGAGTTAGCTCATACGAACGTTTGGAACTGATATGGGCTTCTTCCAAGACATCCCGACGCTTATCCAAACCGATCAGTTCATAATAGTGGACAGCCAATTCGGATATCAGGACCGACTGCGCAAAACGGGTTGCCTCAACCGAAGCCATCCAACGAGCTACAGCCGCCTGTTTCTTACGTGTCAGCTTCCCCCATATATCCGCTTCCCACTGGAAATTCAGGAAAAGTCCGAAATCACGGTAAGGGTCCGGGATATGTTTGTCTTTCGCCAAGGAAGGAACATTAGTCTCGCTATTCCCCACTCCGTCCATCGTATATTCGCCGAAACGGTTGACCGAAGTCCCGATGCCGAGGCTAACTTCAGGTAATAGCAAGCCTTTTGCCCGTTGCAGGTTGGCCCGGCTCATTGTCACCCGTTCCATGCTTTGCTTGAACGAATAGTTATTCTGCAAAGCGACCTCCACATATCCTTGTAAGATGGAATCCTGGAAAAACACATTCCACTCCAACGGCTTTACAAATGCAGTGTCATAGGTATGCCCATCTCCTTCTGGCAGTACGGCACGTTCCCCATCCGGAGAGAGCTGCGGAGCCTTGCAAGCTGTAAGGCCGATCGCCGCCCACAAGCCAACTGTAGCAATTATCTTAAAACTCATATTCTTCTTCATTTGCTTTTTGTTTCTTTTCCTTTAAGTAAGTTGCCAACGATTCAAATATCACATAAAGCCCCGGTATCAGGAAGATCCCCACGAACGTACCGATCAGCATACCTCCGGCCGCCGCCGTCCCGATGGAACGATTGCCCAAAGCACCAGCGCCACTGGCTACCGCCAACGGGATCAAACCGCTGATAAAAGCAAAAGAAGTCATCAGAATCGGACGCAAACGGCTGGTTGCCCCTTGGATGGCCGCTCCCATAATGCTAACGCCTTCCTTGCGGCACTGGTTCGCCACCTCGATAATCAGGATCGCATTCTTACCTAAGAGGCCGATCAGCATCACGAGTGCCACCTGAGCATAAATATTATTCTCCAGTCCCACCGCATATAGTAAAAGGAATGATCCGAACACACCTGCCGGAAGCGAGAGGATAACCGGAAGCGGCAGCAAAAGGCTTTCATACTGGGCCGCCAGAAGAAGATAGACAAAGACCAGACAGATCGCGAAAATAACCAAGGATTGTCCACCGGATTCTTTCTCCTCACGGGCAACGCCGGACCATTCTATATCGTAGCCTCTCGGCAACACTTCGGCAGCAATCTCCTCTACGGCTTCCAAGGCTTCACCCGAGCTGACTCCCGGTGCTTGTTCACCGGTAATCATGGCCGAAGTAAACAGGTTATAACGGGTAATCTGACTCGGACCATACACGCGCTCCATTGTCATGAAGTTGGAATACGGAACCATGTTCCCCTCTTTATTTTTAGCATACAAACCGAACAGATCCTCCGGATTCATACGATATTCGGGAGCAGCCTGCAACATCACCTTGTACATTTGCCCGAAACGGACGAAGTTGGAAGAATAGAAACTCCCGACATAGGATTGCAAAGTTTCCATCGACTCGTTCACATCAATTCCCAGTTTTGCCGCTTTGGCAGATCGACCCGCAACAGATATTGCGGGAAGTTCGGATTGAAACCGGATGTGACACCCGACAAACGAGGATCGGCATTCAGCTTGGCCACAAACGATTTGGCCACTTCGTCCAACTCGGCAAATGTCCCGGCAGTCTTATCCTGCAAACGAAGTTCGAAACCACTGGCATTACCGAAACCGGGAACCGTCGGTGGAAGGAAGAACTGGATATCCGCATCCTTGATATGCGACACGCGGTCAGCATAGACGCGCATCAGTTCCTCGGCCGTCTGCTCGCGTTCGTTCCAGGGCTTCAAGTTGATCATCCCCATGCCAAAACTGGCTCCTTCCGTTTCCGTCATCAAGCTGTAGCCTGCCAATGTGGAAACCGTTTCCACTTCTTCCAACGGCAACAGAGCGGCCTGCACTTTGCTCAAAGCAGCTTCCGAACGTTCGAGAGTCGCTCCGGGAGGTGCATCGACATTCACATAGATCATTCCCTGGTCTTCATTAGGGATAAAACCCGAAGGCAACACAAACGTCATACCCCATGTTGCCAGACAGAAAATAATCAACGACGCATAGGTCAGGAAACGCCTGTTCAAGAACAAACGCAGATTGATCTTATAACGGCGTTCCAGATGATCGTAGCGCTTATTGAATCCGTCGAAGAAACGCGCCAACAAACTTTTCTTCACCTTTTTGTCATGCGAGACAGGCTTCAGCATCAAGGCGCAGAGCGCGGGAGACAGCGTCAGGCATTCACTCCCGAAATAACAATCGCCACCGCCAATGTCAACGAGAACTGCCGGTAGAAAATACCGACCGTACCGGACATAAAACCTACCGGAACGAACACGGCAGACATCACCAAAGTAATGGCAATAATCGCCCCGCCGATTTCACGAATGGCGGCTTCGGTGGCTTTTGCCGGTGGAAGTTTTTCGTTGTGCATCTTCACATGTACCGCCTCCACCACGACAATGGCATTATCGACCACGATACCGATTGCCAGCACCAGTGCGAACAGTGTCAGCATATTGATGGAGAAGCCCAACATCTGCATAAAGAAGAAAGTCCCGACAAGCGAAACAGGAACGCTATCGCCGGAATCAACGTCGAACGGAAATCCTGCAGGAACAAATATACCACGATAAACACCAGCAAAAAGGCTTCCAACAACGTCCGGAGCACAACCGAAATCGAAGCATCCAGAAATCGCGAAACATCGTACGATATATTATAATCCATTCCGGGGGCAAAACTGCTTTCCTTGATTTCCTCCATCTTGGCTTTGATATTCTGAATCACCTCACGGGCATTCGAACCCGGACGCTGCTTGATCATGATAGAGGCGGAAGGCTTGCCGTCGGTCATGGAAATCATATTATAGTCTTCCGAATCGAACTCAATCGTCGCCACATCCTTCAACCGGAGAACCGAACCGTCCGGCAACGCTTCAACACGATCTCGCCATATTCTTCGGGAGTGCTGAACTTCCCGCTATATTGCAATACATATTGCAACTGCTGCGGAATCTTATCCGAACTGATACCGGTCTTCCCAGGAGCAGCTTCGATATTTTGCGAACGGATAGCGGCGGTCACCTCCTGCGGTGACATATTATAGGCTGCCAGCCGGTTGGGGTTCAGCCACACGCGCATCGCATAATCGCGGCTTCCCATGATCTCGACAAAACCGACCCCATCGATTCGCTTCAGCTCACGCAGGATATTGATATCGGCAAAATTGTACACGAACTTCTCGGTATGCGAACTGTCCGTACTCATGATGTTCAGATACATCAACATACTGTTTACTTCTTTCTCGGTAATCACACCGGCACGGATCACTTCTTCGGGAAGTTCATCGAGGACTGTCGTCACACGGTTCTGCACATTCACGGAGGCGACATCCGGATCGGTTCCTACCTTAAAATAGATCGTCGTCAGCGACATACCGTCATTCGTACAAACGGTCGTCATATAGGTCATTCCGGGCACACCATTGATAGCACGTTCCAAGGGAGTCGCCACAGTTTTAGCCATCACATCGGCATTGGCTCCCGTATAACGGGCCGTCACCGTAACGGAAGGCGGAACAATATCGGGAAACTGGGTAATCGGCAAAGAGGTAATAGCCAGCAAACCCAGAAAAACAATCACAACAGAAATGACACCGGACAGAATCGGGCGTCTGATGAATATTTCAAACATACGGCTTACTTATTATTTTCGACTTCATCAGACAATTCCAATTGTTTACGGACCGTTTCGGCATCCACAATCTCAGGCGTAATAACCATCCCGTCACTCACTTGCTGGACTCCTTCATAAACGATCAGCGTATTGTCAGGCAGGTCTTTCGTTACATAATAGGCACCGTGACGAGAGAGTGGTTCGAAACTGCGGACACTCACTTTGCCTTCTTCATCAACAGTATACACGTAAGTAAAATCCTGAATCTCGAATGTCGAACGTTGCGGGACCAGTATCACGTCTTCCATTTCTGTCAGCATACGGATTTTACCCGAAACACCATGTCGCAACAGGCGGTCCGGATTGGCAAAACGCGCACGAAAAGCAATGGAACCCGTACCGCGTTCAAAATCACCTTCTACGGTTTCGACCGTTCCTTTGTACGGATAGGTTGTCTGATCCGACAGGATCAACTCCAGGTTGTTATACTCCGGCTGTTCCACTCCGCTCAACTGCGTACGTTTATATTCAAGATATTCTTTCTCGTTAATCTTGAAATAGGCAAACATTTCCGAAACATCCGTCAGGGAGGTCAACAAGCTGGACGGCGTGACCAAGCTACCGACCTTAAACGGTATACGGTCCACATATCCTTCGAAAGGAGATGTGATGGTCGTATAGGAATAATTCGTTTCCGCACGAAGCAAACGCGATTTGGCCTGCTGTACCCGCAAACGGGCGACATCGGCTTCCGCCAATGCCTGTTCCAAGCGGATCGGCGAAATGATGTCCTTTTCCACCAAGCGCTTTACACGGTCCGCTTCGACTTCCGCCATTTTCAACTCGGCCTGCACTTGCTTATAATTGGCCTGCGCCTCTTTGACCTCTTCATACAGTTCGGCAGAGGAAAGCTTGAACAAGACCTGTCCCTTCTTCACGTGCTCTCCTTCGTCAACCAAGACATCTTCAACGAACCCTTCCACTTTCGGTTTAACCTCCACAAACTGGACAGCCTGCACATCGGCTACATACGATTGAGCCACTTCGATACTCGTAGCTACCAGCTTCACCACCAGCGTATTGTCTTTACTTCCGGATTTTTTTTCATGACTCCGGTTACAAGAGGTAAAAAAGCTGGCTATTAAAAACAAAAAAGGTAAATAGTTTAAAAATAATCTTCTCGTCATAAATCGTTTCTGATTAGTTTATTTTTAGGTTATAATTATAAACATGATAAAGCGTGCAATATCAGGGATACGGCAAAGCCTTCCGCATACCGGCACAACATACCCATACACGCTCTGAAAAATAAAAAGAATCGGATAAGGCCTAAATCAGATAGGAACAAAACCAGACGAAACTCTGGGTCTTATGAAGTTGATAAAATATAGGCAAGAATGCACATTGCTGCAATTCAAGAGAATGAATCAGCTCATGCACATTTATTATAGTCAGCCAGTCGGCTATAAAGTCTGCAACAAACTGTTGGATTTGAATCTGTTCCTGCCGGACAGTACGCAACGAGGCATTATCGTCGAAATCAAGTACATCATGCACTCCATTCTCTACCACCTCGATGGAAGAACTTGGGAAACCTTCCAAAAAGAAATCGCTGCCAACTGAATAAAACGGCATAAAGACCAACATGATCATCAAAATCACACGCTGGTAAAACTTTATCTTTTTATCCACGGTAGTTACTAACATTCCTTCCCTAAAAAACTTTTTGCAAAGATAAAGAATCCATATCTTATTTCAAAATACCGTTAATTAATCCCATAAAGAAAAAGTCCCGACGATAATAAATCATCAGGACTTTGCGGAGAAAGCGGGATTCGAACCCGCGAAACCCTTTAGGGGTTTACACGCTTTCCAGGCGTGCCTCTTCAACCACTCGAGCATCTCTCCTTTTCGGTTGATTATGTATATCAAGAAGCAACCTGCCTCCATAAAACGTAAAAAGCAGCTTTTGCTGCTTTCAGCGGAGAAAGAGGGATTCGAACCCCCGGAACCTCTCAGTTCAACGGTTTTCAAGACCGCCGCAATCGACCACTCTGCCATCTCTCCTTGTCTCTAAGACGGGTGCAAAAGTAGATGGTTTATTTGAATTATGCAAGTTTTTCATTTCATTTCTTTTCACTTTTTTTCGTATTTCATCCCTCCATTTCTGATTCTCAGACACATAAAAAAAATCCGATTCCTACTACTATGCACAGGAATCGGATATAAATTATGTATAGAGAAATTAAAACACTCTTTTTAGAAAACAAGCATCTGCCTATTTCGTTTGCAGACAGCTTGAATGCAAGACCATATGAGCCTTCTCCTGCTCAGTCCTGATTGACCCGGCAGCCAGAATAATAGTTATGATCAAACCGATACAAGCCACTATAGCAATCACTTCCGTACTTTTGCGGGAAAGATACTCCCCTATGTTCTTTTCCATGCGTATTACTTTTTTAATGAATAATCTGCTGACCTGAAATGTGTGATTCAAAATTAAGAAGAAAAGGAAAGCTAAGGGAGACGGTGAATAAATAAGTGGACAGACAAAACACTCAAATATCTATTTAACAACAAGATACAAATCTTTTATATTACTAAAAAAGTGGATCAAATATAAAAGGATTAATGAATTTTCCGGACTAAATTCTCGAAATCATCCTGGAAACGCATGCCTTGTTCTTTACTTTTGCCCGATAATTATAGATGGTATTCACCGAATAGCGAAGGAATTCGGCTATCTGAGAACTGTCGTTTATCCCCCAAACGGATCAACGCAAAAATACGAAAGTTCCGTATTCAGCAACTCGTCCCTTTTCAGTACCACCTGCTCATCTTCAAGCAAAAGTGAATTAAATTGTGTCACAAAATTCGGGAACAGATGGAGAAATGCAGTATCAAAATTCTTATAAAGTGCATTCAGCTCCGCCTCCAACCCCTTTGACGATCGGGTAACTTTAACCAGTTCCCCGATCTGTCCGGAAGAAACCATTTTATAAACCATACGGCGATAACCGTCGAGTTTATCGATATAAGAAGAACACAGACTCATGAAACGCCCGATATATTCCTCCTTGATCCGGTTGGATTCGGACAGTTCGAGGTTGGCGGACTGCAAACGATCGTTCATCTGATACAATTCGCCGTTCAGCACCTTCAACTGCTCGTTTGTCTCCTGCAAATGATTGCGGGCCTCCGCCAGTCGCTTCATCTGCCGATATATATAGACGATGGCAGAGATCAATAACAAAGTAAGTACACTGATCAGCGTCAGATATGTGACCAGTATCCGGTTCTTCCCTTCTATCGTAGCCTGGTAGTTCTTATCGATCAACGAAAGGATATCCGCACTCTGCCAACTTCTTGAGCGGGCACGAAACCGGTTCGTCTCATCCCAAGAAAAACGGATATAATGATAAGCACGCTCGATATCGCCATCTTTAAGCAATAAATCAGCCAACATCCACAAGGAAGCATGATCTGTGATAGCCGACTGAATATCCGACAAGGAAGAAAGGGCCAAATAATACTTTTCTTTTTCCCGATCTTTTTTCTGGCGGTAGATCATCGCACGCTGATAAGAAGTAAGTGCATATTCAGGAGTTCCGAACGGAATTTTTGCCAAACGTGTATCATTGATCCGAAGGGCTTCATCAGTACGTCCGTCAGCCCTCAAAGCCAGTTCCTGCAACTCAACCCGCTTGCCGGCATCTTCCGGCAACATCATCGCTAAAGAATCCCGATAGACGAAAGATTTATCTTCATAGCGGCGTATACTTTGCGGATCACGGGAATTACCGGAGATCTCCCTGTATACCTGCTCTTTGCAGGCGTAATAATCACGGGGTAAGAGAAGCTGGCAAATCTTCACGGCGGACTTCCTCCAATACATCGATCGCTTCTTGATACATGCCAGTTGCAGCATGCAGGGAGGCTAACAGCAATTTACTTTTGTACTCCCGCTCCTGATCACGCAAATTACGGGCGATCCTGATATTTTTGGTCAGATAGAGGACAGCCGAATCGCACATATAAGATTTATATTCCCGATAAATGCTATCGTTGAGCTGGTAAGCGGCAATAGAGTTCGGAGCTGTCTTGGTTGCTTTTCCTTTCAATTCACGGATCCGGGCTTCTCTCCTGTCTTTATAAATCTCATGCTGGAGAATCGTTTGATCCAAATTGACTAATAAAGAGTCGAGGTTACTTTCCGCAAAAACCATATTTGCAGTAAAAAACAAAAACAGAATTATCCTGTACCTCTTTCCCATTTCGACTCCAGCTTATTTCCGGCAGACAAATGTAAAACAAAAAAGCTTTCCTCCGGACAAATAGCCGGGGAAAAGCTCTTAAATACATAAAAACAATCTGATATCATGTGGCAACATGTGCTTGTTTCTGCTTCTTCTTCGCTAGGAAATTATGTGCCATCATCGGAAAAAGCTCCAGAAGCAAGACCTCTTTTTCGTTCTCAGCCAATTGGACACCAACTTCTTCTATTACGGGATTCTCCTGCATTTCATAATCGGAAGGATCATAGGGGACCTCATCCCGCGAACCCGTAATCTTCAAACGAAATTCCGGATCAATCGGAACCGGCGTCTTTCCATACTCTCCTTTTACCAGAGCGACGAATTGGTTGGACGGATTACTGTACATCGGACGTCCTTTCAGTTGATCCAACGCACACGATACTGCTTGAGCCCCGATGATCTGGCTTGTCGGCGTTACCAAAGGCGGCAAACCTGCATCCATACGCACCTGGGGGATCAACGACATTGCTTTTTCCAACAAGTCCAACTGTCCTAATTGCTTCAACTGAGCTACCATATTCGTATACATACCTCCCGGTATCTGGGCCTTCTTCACCAGTTCATTCGGTTCAGGGAAACCAAAATATTCTTCTATGGCACGGCAGAAGATAAGCAAATCTTCCTCTTTGTCTTTCCGGGCTGCGTCGATCGCATCGTTAAAAAAACGGTCGATCTCAGTCGGTATTCTGTCTGTCAAAGGATTAAACGGCTTAGGTAGTTGTTTTGCCATATCGAAAACAGACAACTCTTTGCGGATATCCAACAGATGAGCATTGATTTTCGCGATCGCCTCCATATTGATATCCAGCTCGATCCCCATTTTCTTACAAAACACATACACCAGTTCGATTGCCGGAGCAGCCGTTCCACCGGCGAAATACCAGATATTGGTATCGACAACATCCACCCCGTTGACAATAGCGGCCAAAACCGAAGCCAGACCATATCCTGGCGTACAATGAGTATGAAAATCTACCGGAACTTTGAGATGTTTTTTGAACAAACGTACTATTTCAGCGCTTCTTCCCGGTGGAATCAGGCCACTCATATCCTTAATCGTGATCATATCGGCTCCCAAAGCCTCCATTTGAAGCGCTTTATCCAAGAAGTATTCATTTGTAAAAACAGGCTTATGCAACGGATGCCCGTGTAAAGCTGCGACAATTCTTTCAACAGCCGAGTGATACGGATCAATCGTGTAACAGACGGCACAATCAGCCATTCCTCCGAAGCGTTTTACATATTTGACTGTCGATTTTATATTCTCCACATCATTCAGCGCATCAAATATGCGCATGATATCCAATCCGGATTCTATAGAATTGCGACAGAAGCCTTTAATAATCTTATCGGGATAAGGATTGTAACCAAACAAGTTACGTCCGCGTGAAAGGGCCGTCAACTTAGAGGTATTCCCTACCGAAGCTTTTATTTCTCCAACCGCTCCCAGGGATCTTCTCCCAAATATCGCATGATAGAATCGGGCACGGCACCACCCCATATTTCCATCGCATAAAACCGGCTTCCCTATAAAAAGGAAGCACTTTGTCTATCTGTTTTTGTGACATTCGCGTCGCAAAAGCAGATTGCTGACCATCCCGGAGAGTCAGATCCCGAATCAAAAGTTTTCGTATCATACCTAATAATTTGTTTAGACCGTTTCAGACTTAAATCTATCTTTATAACAAAAATTAAACTGTTTTGATTGGAATTACCAGGTTAAGAATAGCAAATGTTTATGAAAACGACCTTACCGACTTATCTTTTTAACATTCTCTTTCCAATAAAGAAGGAAGCGATCATGCCATGGGAGGATACACAAGGTAATCCACTGGATTATAATCAGAAACAGTGCATAAAATCTCCTCAAACAAGGCAGATAAACAGCTCCACATCCCCGTTCCGGTTTCACGTAGATCCGGGTCTCCACCTCCTCCACACCCGGATCTCCCATGCCCTTCCACCCGGGTCTGAAGAAACTTTTCAAGTTGTTTTCACCAAAAAAGTAGCTTGTCTTCATGAAAAAACGAGCCTCTTTAATCTATTTTGTATCAGCTTCAGAACACATCTGACATTTGATAAAATATTGATATATAACACATTATCACTTTTACCCATGATAGTTATGTAAGCGTCTCCGCGATGCTACCTTTGTTCTTCAAACAAGAGTATTTAGCTTTGTCATCAAAAAAAGATGAAAGCAGAAACTCGTTTCCCCCGTACAGTAGAAGCCTACAAGGCACATTTGCATGAAGATCGCCCTCATTATGACAGTTTTCAAACCTTTTGCCGTAAGCAAGGGGTAAGTTATAAAGGAGTGATGCAATGGATGCATCGTCATAATCGAAGCGTAGGAAGTTTACGTTTGGAAGTATTATTGGAAAAAAACGGTAATGACAGTAACTTGAAAAGTTCACTTATAGAAGTGTCAGG
>ENA-OQCE01000041-OQCE01000041.1-human-gut-metagenome-genome-assembly--contig:-NODE-41-length-50461-cov-2.628502_pt1 | contig 50461 bp, 72 predicted proteins | sample MGYA00242495_ERZ504572 | MGnify/ENA primary metagenome ERZ504572 (study PRJEB26092, sample SAMD00036228) | human gut metagenome | host: Homo sapiens | study: EMG produced TPA metagenomics assembly of... | reverse complement strand
CTTTGCCACTATGAAGAATGTGTCATCAACCTGTCTGCCTGATGGGGATGAGCAGTCCGGCCTTTCCCATCATTTAAAAGTCCTTAAAGCGCAGGGGCTCATCAAAAGCCGTCGCGTCGGTAAGGAAATGTATTATACGGCGGCAGACGGAGAGGCTTCCCGTCTTCTTCACCATATGATTGAAATGCTCGTCGATATTTCCTGTCCCCGTGAAAAAAAGTGAGCCCTTTACGAAAAAAGAAACAGCCCATTGCCAGATCATCCTGGTGTGGGCTGTTTTTTAAATTGGGAAAACGAGAAAACCGCGAGGATTTTTCCCTTTCCCACGGCTTTTAAAAGGTGGCCGGGTTTGTGATGAATTCGATGGCTTTTAAGGCGGCAAGACCCCGAACCCGTTGCGGGTGATAGACAAGATGCGTTTTACGCAGGATGGGGGATAGTCAAGCGGAACCTTGACAATCCGGCCGGCATCAATGAATTCCTGCGCCGCAGAGGCCGGGAAAAAGCCAACGCCCAGATTATGTTCCACAAGGGACAGAACCTGGTCGGCCGTTTCTGTTTCAATCATGGGTTGGTATTTCAGTTGCTCTTTAAAGAAATAGGACACATAAAATTCATAGCTGCTGCTGTTTCTTGGCAGAGAAATGAGGGGGAGCGCGGCAAGATCCTTGAGGGAATGAATGTTCTTTACAACCGGCAGCGCTCAGCGCTTGCAATCAGGATATCCTCAACTGATAGATGGTCTCATCGTGGTATTCCTTCCCAATCTTGAAAGGAGCGGAAATGATCGCCATTTCCACTTGTCCGCACTCAAGGGCTTCAAGGGTATCGGGCGTTTGGCTGTTGCGGATCTTGAGATGGACGCCGGGATAGGCCTTGTGGAATGATACGATGCGGTCCAAGAGAAAAAGGCGCAGGGCCGTTTCACTGGCTCCGATGGAAACGATGCCCGTCTTGAGTCCTCGCATTTCAGAAATGACTTCTCTTCCAGGTCAAGCTGTTCACAGGCAATGGCTACATGCTTGAAGAGGGCTTCTCCTTCTGGCGTCAGTGTGACCCCGCGATGGGAGCGGATGAAGAGTTTGCAGCTCAGTTCACTTTCCAGGCGGGTAATGGTTCGGGCAATATTGGGTTGATTGCTGGTAAGGACTTCCGCCGCTTTGGAAAAACTTTTGAAAAGGGCGGCGTAATAGAAGATGCGGTAATAATCATAAGTCACCATAGGGCTTTCCTCCTGATCGGTCAATAAAGCGAATCTGATTGTGATCAGACTACTTCCAACTATATCATAGATTGAAAGCTAGAGGATATGTCAATTTGAAAGAGAAGAGGTGTCAGAATGAGACTTCATCAAAAAAGTTTCTTTTGATATAATATAAAAATAAGGAAAGGATCTCATCCCCATAAGGAAGAGCTTCCGCCATGAGGGAAACATCCTGAAAGGCGTTTTCCCTCATGGCGGAAGCTCTTGGAAGATAGGCCCGCCTTGGACTTACTTTCCCGTATATGAGTTTTGGTATGGGTCATTTTCTTTATTGAAGTAGTTTAAAAGAGAAGGGAAACGGAAAAGGAGAGGATAACATGAAAAAAGGATATGCCTTATTAAACGATCCATTTCTTAACAAAGGAACGGCCTTTACAGAAACCGAACGCGAGCAGTACGGCTGGTAGGTATCCTCCCTCCAACCGTCCAGTCCCTGGAAGAACAGGCTAGTCAGGTGTATGCCAATGTCGAAAAAAAGCCGAATGTGACGGAAAAACGGCATTATCTGATGAATATATTCAGCCGTAATCGGACCTTGTTCTTCCGTGTCTTTAAAGAGCATATTGCGGAATTCATGCCCATTGTCTATGATCCGGGCATTGCTGAAAGCATCCGCGGATACAGTGAATTTTTTGTAACGCCGCAAAACGCGGCCTATCTTTCCATTGTCCATCCAGAACAGATGGAAACGGCAATCCGAAATGCCGCGGAAGGCCGTGACATTGACCTTATTGTCGTCACGGACGCGGAAGCCATCCTCGGTATTGGGGACTGGGGCACCAATGGCGTGAGTATTTCCGTGGGAAAGCTCATGGTCTATACAGCCGCGGCCGGTCTTGATCCAGCCCGCGTCCTGCCCGTTGTCCTCGATGCCGGAACCAATCGGGAAAGCCTCCTTCAAGATCCACTCTACCTAGGACTTCACGAAAAACGCGTCACCGGCACCGCCTATGATGATTTTGTTGATCGCTTTGTTGCCCTTGTGGAAGGGATGTTCCCGCACCTTTATCTGCACTTTGAAGATTTTGGACGGTCACATGCTGCCAAGATCCTGAACCGATATGTGGATCGCTATCCCGTCTTTAATGACGACATTGAAGGAACCGGCATTATTTCCCTTGCCGGTATCTTGGGCGCCCTCCGGATTTCCGGTGAGGCCCTCAAGGACCAGACCTATCTGTGCTTTGGCGCTGGGACGGCCGGCTGCGGCATTGCCCATCGGATTTACCAGGAAATGCTCGACCAGGGTCTTACGGAAAAGGAAGCCCGTCAGAAATTCTACCTTGTTGATCGGCAGGGCCTGCTTTTTGAAGATATGGATGACCTGACACCAGAGCAAAAGCCCTTTGCCCGGAAACGCAGTGAATTTGCCGATGCGTCTCATCTGACGACCTTAGAAGCCGCAGTAAAAGTCATTCATCCGACTATCCTTGTTGGGACATCGACACAATCAGGGGCCTTTACAGAAACGATTGTCAAGGAAATGGCTTCCCATACGAAGCGGCCCATCATCTTTCCGCTTAGCAACCCGACGGAACTTGCCGAAGCTAGGGCCAGTGACCTCATTGCCTGGACCGAAGGCCGTGCCCTTGTCGCTACGGGGATTCCTTCCAAGCCGGTGGAATATAAGGGCGTGACGTACGAAATCGGGCAGGCTAATAACGCCTCATCTATCCGGGCCTTGGTCTTGGCGTCATTGCGTCCGGGGCAAAGCTTTTGACAGACCGCATGATTTCTGTTGCAGCCCATTCCATTGGCGGCATTGTCGATCCGACCAAACCGGGTGCAGCCGTCCTTCCGCCGGTGACCCAATTGGACCGTTTTTCTGAAACCGTGGCGGCCGCTGTGGCGGCGGAAGCTAAAAAGGAAGGCCTCAACCGGAATGAAGTCAATGATCCTGACGCGTGCATTAAGGCCTATAAATGGGAACCGCAATATAAATAATCAGAAAAGAGGTGGGGAAAATGCTGCAAATTTTCATGGAAGTCCTACTAGGTATATTCCCCATCTTTGCCATCATCGGGATTGGCTACAAGCTCCAAGGCGCTCATTGGTTCAGCACCTCCTTTTCGGCGGAGCTTCAAGGCTTATCATGAAGATTGCCCTGCCAGCATCCATCTTTACCTCCGTCATCCGTCAGCTTGACGCGTCAAAACTTGCTTCTTTTGGCGGCGGTCTGGTGCTCGGCGGAGCCGCGATCCTCCTCAGTTACGCGGCGGGATTCCTTTTGTGCCGGCTCTTTAAGGTGCGGCATGGCAGGCGGGGCACCTTCATCAATACCTTTGCTAATGCCAATACCATTTTCATTGGTATGCCCCTGAACCTTGCTTTATTTGGCCCTCAAGGGGAAAGCGCCTTTCTTGCGTATTACGTCCTTAATACCTTATCGACATGGGCCTTTGGCTCCTTCCTCATTACAGGAGACCCCACGGAGGCAGGAAGCTTCAGGAGAGGAATCCTAAAAGCACCTTGAAACAGGTCCTATCTCCGCCACTATTGGCGTTTTTTGCAGCCTTTTGCTCATCCTTGGGAATGTTGGGATACCTGTTGCGGTGCTGACGACCACCCAGTATCTGGGCAGTCTTGTGACGCCCTTGGCGCTTCTTTATATCGGCATCGTCCTTTATCATGCAGGACTTGCTTCCCTGCGGATGGATCGGGATACGGCCCTTGCCCTTGTGGGAAAGTTTGCCGTTGCGCCCTTTGCCATGATTCTTGTCCTGATGGCTGCCGCACAGGGCGGTGTGACCCTTGACGCGACAGAAAAAGGCACCTTTATCATGCAGTCCGCCGTTCCCGCACTTACGGTCCTGCCCGTCCTTGCCCATGAAGGGAAGGGCGACGTTCATTATGCAACCAGTCTCGTTGCCTTTAGTACCCTCCTTTTTGCCGGCGTGGCGCCCGTCATGATGCTCATCATTGATCACCTTCCCGGCTGATTACGCAATTCCTCCAGAGCCCTAACTGCTTTGGGGGTTCTTTTTTGCTCAAATCCATGAAAACGGGTATACTACGAGAGTGGGGGCGTGCCCCAACCTAATAGGAGTATGACGATGGAAATCTTAAGAAAAAACATCCTGGATACCTTTAAATCCTATGTGGATGGATTTTGCGGCATTGGGCCGGGGGTGAACCTCAAATATGCCCATTCCCTGCGCGTGGCAGCGCTTTCTGAACGGATTGCCCAAAGCCTTTCCATGGAAAAAGAGGACATTGATTTGGCCTGGCTCATTGGCATCCTTCATGATATTGGCCGCTTTGAACAGCTGCGGCGCTACCAGACATTTTTCGATTATCGTTCCATGGATCATGCGAAATACGGCGTCCATGTTCTTTTTGAGGAAGGCCATATCAAGGATTTTATTGCGTCCTCTGAGGAAAATGACGTCATCCGGGCTGCCATTGGGGAACATAACGTCTATGAAGTGAGAGGGGATTTATCCAAACGGGAACTTCATTTTGCCCGCCTCATCCGGGACGCCGACAAGCTTGATATCTTTCGCGTCTATGTCATGTACAGGGAAAAGAACATCAACGTTTGGAACGTCGACTGGTCGGACCTTGAAAAGCAGTCCATCTCCGACTCCGTCATGGCGCAGGCGAGGGCAAGGCGCCTTGTCAAGACGCAAAGCAAAGCGACTTTTATGGACTTTTACGTCGGGGCCCTGTGTTTTTATTTTGACCTGAACTTTCCCATCAGCCGGAAGATTGCCTGGAGGAAGGAAACTATGCCAAGCTCCTGGACTTTCATTCCCAAAATCCCGAGAGCGAACAAAAACTTGATGAAATCCGTGAACTCGTACATGCAATCTGATTATTAGAAGGAGAACCCCATGAAACTACTGTTCCGTCAGCGCATCTTTTCCTGGCTCGATAGCTATGACATCTATAACGAAAAGGGAGAAACCCTTTTTGTCGTAAGGGGCCAGTTATCCTGGGGTCACTGTCTTAAGATTTACGACGCCTTTGGAGAAGAAGTGGGTAAAGTCAAAGAAAAGATAGTCACATTCCTGCCCAAATTTGAACTATTTGCAGACGGTCGCCACTTGGGCAGCGTTAAAAAGAACTTCAGCCTCTTTTCGCCAAGCTACTCCCTTGATTTTTTGGGCTGGAAAGCAAAAGGCAATATCTTTGAATGGGACTACACCATTCGCGATAGAAAAGGGAACCGTATTGCAAGCATCAGTAAAGAACTGCTCAATTTCACCGATGCCTATGTCCTTGATGTAGCAACCCCTGCTGACGCCCTCTACGTCCTCATGTTTGTCCTTGCCGTGGACGCCGAAAAATGCAGCAGGGACTAGAAAAAAAGAAAAACGCACCTAGCTGGCGCCTGATTGCCATTTACCTTCAAACAAAAAAGCAAAAGTATCCGTTATGACCGTATCATCTCAGCCAACTGGAGGTACTTTTTCCCTTATCATGCCGACGCAAGCGCAGCATAAGGCAAGGTTTCCTTATGGAATTTTGGATTATTGTGTTTTTAGATCTTTTCCCCAGGCGTTTCGTCTAAGGATTCGACAAGCAGCATCGATTCCAATAACTTCATAGGTAAGACTCCTAACTAAAAACGCTGCTTACCGATAAGCTGAAGGTGCATGCGTCAAATGGACGCAATCTAACTGCCGCAGCCTGAACTCGTACTTAAGTTTAGGCTGTGGTAATCTTTTCCCTTACGGTCTTTTTTCTTAGAACTTGACTCGTAGAGTCAATTTTTCTTACCAAGGCGGTACGTTCATCGCCAAATGATTCGTAAGCTCCCTGTACCTTGGAATAGAAAAGTGAAAGATCGTGATTGGACGCTTAAAAAAGTCGCCGAAAATTTCACGATAAATGAGGCAATCAAATCTTTTGATTTCAGGTCTTCTGCCTTCTTCGTTACGCCTTAGAGCCGGCAAAGCATTGAGCCCTAAGGAAAAAGAGCTGGTGGGTTGCCTTCTCCTTGCAGATTGCTCGTTTTGGCTTTTAAGGACAAATCTTTTTTCTACTACCAAGGATTTTGTGCTGCTGGTGTTATTTTTTTCCTTCGTTTCTTTAGATTCAAGCCTCTGCATCAACCCTATCCAACCGCATATAAATCAAGCTTTAACCTGAATCAATTCGCAAATTCGGGTTAAGGTTTTTCCTCATTTTTCCATATTATCTTTTAGTCATATTCTTATCAGATCTGGGTCTAGAAATAAATGATTTTGGCAGAAACGGCCGTATGTCTTACTCAAAATTCATAACCGCCTCAGCGATGCGCTTTGAGACTAGTTTTGCAGCCTCAAAGCGTCCCACCTTCAGCCTTTAAAACTCATATCTCAATCCCACTTTCACGCGGTATTTTGATTTGAAGTCGGCACCAAAGTTCTTTTCTGCGTCGAAGTAGAAGGCATATTTGTCGTCAGAATGGACGTTCGTACCGATCCCCACGGTGTACCACGTATCTCTAAAGTCGTTGCTGTCATAGTAGGACATGCCGTTTTGCTGGAGATGCTGGCTTCTGCCTCCCAGAAAGTCGTGCTGGACAGAGGCTTTGACGTAGAAGCGTTTCGGATTCTTTGTTTCTTTGTCGTATTCCTTGGTAAGGACGGCACCGAGGCGGCCAACGAGGTTATCCGTGTTGTCTTGGTTTACGGTGGCGCCGTTTTTCGTCGTATAGTTGTCGCCTTTGAGGAAGTAGTAGGTGAGCTGGGCCTGAGGTTCGACGAACCATTCATTTCCCAGGGCTTTCTTGCGGCCATATTCAGCACCGGCACTGAAAGCCCAGTTGTCAAAGTCAGCGCTGTCGCCGTAGGTCGTCTGATAGTTGGAGCTGAGGTAGCTACTTTGGTGACAAGGTCAAGGTAGTGTCCTTTATTACCAATCTGTGTTGCGTAAAAGGCCATGTTGGTGAGGTGCTGATTGCCGTCCCCGTTGCCTGCGTATTCACTGCTGCCTCAGGTGTGCTCAATGGCACCGCCGTAGTACCAGTCGCATTTCGTGCCCGTGTCTTTTTTATCATATCCCACTTGCAGGGTCTTCATGGTCGTATCAAAGTTATTTTTCCGTCCCAAGTAAGCTTGCTATTGATGTAGCGTGCCCAGAGGCCTTGGTCTTCCTGGTTGTAGCGGAGCTCGCCCAAGCGTTTCAAAAGCGTATCTGATTCACGCCAAATGGAGATGGCGGCATGGTGGGCGGAACCGGGCGTAAAGGCGTTCGAGTTCGGCGTCTTGCCGTCACCGACAGGGGTGATGAACCAGTCTTCATAGTCGGCCTTTTCTGTATCCCTTTCTTTATTGATGGAAAGGGTGTTGTCAAAGAGGCTGTTTTTGTTTTGGAGCTTGATGTCATGATCTACTTTGAAAGCGGCAGCCCTTTCTTTTACCTGAGCAAAGTAGAGCTTATCACCGAATTTCATGGCGTCGACGGAGGCAATGTCCGTGGGCTGGACTATAAAGGAACTCCCGGTGCCGTCGTGGCGTCTTCCGTCGTTGTAGCTTTGCCTTTCCAGAGACCCTGATTTTGTAAGGGCGATATTGGCTTTGCTCGTACCGGCCGAGGCAAGGTCGCCAGTAAAAGAAGCGCCAAGGCCCGAAAAACTGGCCGTAACAGTACTATGATTGGGGGAATCAACATAATTTCCCCAGGTACCGGTTCTAGACGTTTGTGTCGTATCAATATTTCCTGCAAAGGAAGCGTTCTTGCCGGAGAAGGTGACCGTTACGGTCGACCGGTTAGGCACATAGCCATATCCCCACTGATAACTTGTTTCCATCGTATTGATATTGCCTGTTAAGACGGCATTTTCACCGGAGAATGTGGCATCGATGGCTGCTGTACTGCTCGTCTTCATATCCCCGGTCATCTGGGAATCAGCGTCCTTGAAGTCTGCCAAGATTTTTCCCTTTTCACCAGAAGACGTCATGTTGCCTTTAAGGAAGGATGGGTCCCCGGCAAAATCAATATCGGCCGTACCGTTGCTGGCAGTGACAGCACCTGTGATTTCAACGACGCCAGAGGTCTTTTTATTAATTTCAATGAGACCTTTTCCTTCCCCTGACGCCTGGGCGCTAACAGCGGTCCCGCCATCTTTTTCATTTGTGATGATTGTTTTATCGATGCCGTTGATTTCAATCTGGCCGCCTGTAAAGGAATGGTGCGCTTTCGTCTGTACAATAGCGTAAGAAGAAGCATTGGCATGAAGATGGATGGCGTTTGCTGTGGGGGTCGTTTTCGTGGACCTCGCTGTACTGCTGTTATCGGCAATAACGGCTCTTTGCCCCGTGTTGGTCATTTCAATTTCGCTATTTTCACTGCCAATGATATTGAGGTAGTTATCGATTCCATTGTTCATGATGCGTAACCGGAACTGCCTTTAAGCGGCGTTCCTGCCGATTTGAAAATGAGCTTTTTGAAGCCTGTAATATCTACTGTGTGGGCGGGAGAGTTCATGTAGATGCAGTCATCATAGGTTTCAACGAAAATGATTCCCGCTGCAGTGATTTTGCCGTGTGAAACATCTTTCTGGTCATAAATGATGCCTTTATCGTTCCACTGGTTTCCTTTTTGGTTGGCAATGACCGTAATTTTTTTAGCTGTGATTTCCGGTGTGTTAAAAATTAGTGAAATACCGGTAGGGCGAGGAAGCCTGTATCTGTTCCCCGATTGGACCAATCCAAGGTAATGCTGCTTTCCGGCTCAGAAAAGCTCTTCCTGTCGGTGCTGCCTTTTTCCCTGTAGCGTGGCATGACGCCGTTGATGGCGGTATGGCTGTCATAGAAATGACGGGCCGCGCTAACGCTGAAGACATTAAGGCTAAGGTGACGAGTAAAGTAGTGCGTTTAAGTGAGTTTTTCATGGTTTTCTCCTCTTTCTCACCAGAGTGATATAGATCATTGTATTTTATGGTAAGTACTGTTATCTACAATTTTTATATATTATTATAAACAGTCATCTACCTATATATGATAAGTTTATCATAATAAAATTAAATAAAATATAAGAATATTCAGCGAAGAATAAGAGGAGGCATGAAGGCGCCTAGACGATAGCTATTCCCAATCAGGAACGAAACATCGTACGAACAGACGTCCCTCCATGGCATCCGAAAAAAAAAATAAGGCAATGGAGGGAAGTTGTGGTGGAAAATAGGTGCGCCTTACAGCTGCCTATGAAGGTCTTAAGAGGCTGAACGCACGGCGTCAAACCGCCCTACGGGAGGGCGCCGAATTGATTTTTCGATTAAACGGTCCAGCAGATGAATCGCTTTGACAGCATCTTATGATTAGAGGCTTTGACCCATCGAAAAATGTTTCTCGCACTCGCTGATTCGAAGACGCCTGACAAAAAACACCCCTCCTCATCTACCACCCACCAGGCCTGCTTGGTGGATATCCCCGCTTTGGTAAGGCTGGTCGATATCAAAGAAATCGAGCTCCAGGGCAAAAAATCATAAGAGAAGCCCTAACCCGAACGTAGACGCAGGTTCGGTTAGGGCCTTTAAATTTTAGCGGAAGGGCGCAGGAACATGTTTTCTGGCGAATCATTTTGGATCAGTTCCCCGCAGGGGGCGGTTTGGGCGGCATTACAGGTTTTAGCATCAAAGCGTCACAGTTTTTTTGCTCACAACCGCTTTACCGGAGCGATTATGCGCTGAGCAATAACCTACAAGTCTACTCTAGTGCCACAAGGAACAATTAATACCTTCGAACTTGTCTCCTTCTCCACAACGTTCTTGAATTCTTCTGGATCCTGATCGATGAGGGGCCACGTGTTGTAGTGGATGGGGATGACGGTCTTGGCCTTAAGGAGCCCGGCGGCATAGGCGGCGTCATCAGGCCCATGGTGAAGTTATCGCCAATGGGGAGGAAGGCGTAGTCGATGGCATTGCGTTTGCCGATGAGTTCCATATCCGCAAAAAGCCCTGTGTCACCGGCAAAATAAAAGACGCTGCCGTCAAAGTGGACGATGAAGCCGCAGGCGTGGCCGCCTGCAATGCCGCTGCCATGGAAGGCCAAGGTGAGTTTGACTTTGCCAAAAGGGAATTCATGCTGCCGCCGATATGCATGGCGTGGCGTTAAGGCCATGGGCTTTGGCGTCGTTTGCGATTTCAGCAGTCGTGATGATTAGCGCCTCCGTTCTTTTGGCAATGGCATAGCTTCTCCTACGTGGTCGCCGTGGAAGTGGCTGATAAAGATATAATCGGCTTTGAGGTCACCAGACGATAAGCCTTCGGGATTATTTTCAAGATAGGGGTCAAAAAGCAATGTTGTCTTGCCATCGTTGAGGCTAAAGGCCGCATGATGGATATAATGCAGGACGGTCATGGAAACTCCTCCTTTAGGGCATGAAACCCAGGTATTTTCTCTATTGTAGCGCATCTTCGGCGAAAGGAAAAGGGACGGGTTGGGATGGGTAAGGGGAAGGTTAAGCCGTTTCAGGCGCTAAAAGGACAACCTAACTTTACAAGTTGCAGTAAGTACAGTAAAATTGTATGCAGTATGAATTTACCTCGGGAAGGTGACGTTGTGAACTCCTATCTTGTTGTCATTGTTGGTTATGCTCTTTTCTTGATTCTGCTCGGCTACGGTATTGGAAAGCACGTCAAGGGGGCATCGGACTTTTTTGTCGGCGGCCGGAGCTTTTCCTGGAAGCTGCTCTTTACGACACTCATTGCGGCCAACATCGGCGCTGGTTCGACGGTGGGCGTGACGGGGCTTGCCTACCGGCATGGTGTATCGAGCTGGTGGTGGATTGGCTGCAGCGGGTTGGGGTCCCTCATCCTTGCTTATGTGGTCGGCCCTGCCGTGTGGCGCGTGGCGAAAAGATATGATCTTTTTACCATGGGCGACTATTTGGATCATCGCTATTCCCATGCTTTTCGCGGCGTGACATCGACCATGATGGCCATCGGGACCTTGGCCCTTTTTTCGGGGCAGCTGTTGGGCATTGCTTGGATCCTTAATGTGGTCGCAGGTATGCCGAAACTTTATTGCATCATGATGGCGGCGATTGTGGTGACCCTTTATTTTTCATCGGGGGGCCTGAAATCGGCTGCTGTGGTGAACATCATTGAACTTGCCGTGATCCTCGTGGGCTTTATTGTGGCTGCACCTTATGCGTTAAACTATGTCGGCGGCTGGAACGGTCTGGAGACAAAAATTGCGGCAAACCTAGGCAATACGGCAAAAACGGCTTCTTATTTTTCCTGGAACGGGATGGGAAATTCAACGATCTTGGGCTATTTCCTTATGCTGACGCCGGCCTTTTGCATTTCCCCCGGTCTTATTGGCAAGGTTTACAGTGCCAAGGATGAACCGGCCATCCGCAAGGGGACGCTCCTTAACGGAATTGTGCAGCTCTTTTTTGCTTTTTTCCCGATGCTCATCGGCATGTGCGCTTTTGCGGCGTTTCCGGATCTTTCCAACCAGGAACTGGCTCTGCCCAAGGCGATGAAGGAAATGATGCCCTTTGGCATTTCGGCACTGGCTCTTTCCGCTATTTTTGCAGCTGAGGTCAGCACTTGTGACACGGTGCTTTATATGCTGGCAACGAGCCTGTCAAAGGATCTCTACCAGACCTTTATCAAACCGGACGCAACGGACGCGGAGCTCCTTTCCATGACGCGAAAGATTACGGCTGTTTGCGGCGCATTGGGCATCATCATTGCCTATTATCTTGCAAGCATCATTTCGGCCATGGCTATTTTTTATTCCCTCATGACAGTGTCCCTTGCGGCACCATTCCTTTTTGGCCTTTTTACCAAGAAGGCTTCGACGAAGGGAGCTTTCCTTTCGGCCGTTTTGGGCGTTGCCGTAGTCATGGGCCTGCGCCTTTTCAATGGGGGAATGGGCATCGGCATCCTCAACGCGACAAGCTGTGGGATTCTTGTGGCGGCCCTTGTCATGGCCTTGAGTCTATTCGTATTTTCTCCTAATAAAGAGGCATAAATCGTGAAATCATATCATTTGAAACGGTGGGTCCTGCCCCTTGCCATGGTGACGCTCCTTTCGGGAATCCAATCCTCGGAGGCGGGTTCCTTCAAGGAACGCATCATGGGGGAACGGACCCAGAAAGAAAAGCGTCCTGCCCAGACAGCGGTGCTCAAAAAGGAAACCGCCATGAAGCCGCCCAAAGGGGCCGTGGTCTTTATTTATGGGGCGCCTATGGACATTCCCCAGACGGAGCCGCCCCTGGTGCGCCGCCAGCGGGCCATGGCGCACCGCGTCGTCACGGACCCGAACCTCCTTGTCATTTCAAAGCGGCTCATGACGCAGGGACAGATTTGGAAGATCCCTGAAAACTACGACAAGGTGAGCATCTTTGGTGAGCCCGAAGTGCGGCGCTCCCAGGCCATTGCACTCCTGACGCTCTATAATCCGCAGCTTCCCATCAAGGCGACGCCGGAAGAAATCGTGGATGCTTACTACGAAGAAGCGAGCCGGGAAGGCATTCGCTGGATCTTGCCTTTTCGCAGGCCCTCCTTGAAACGGGGTTCTTTGCCTTTGGCGGTACGGTGGTACCGGAACAGAACAATTTCTGCGGCTTGGGCACAACCAGTGCGACTGTGCGCGGTGCTTATTTTCCTACGCCAAAGGACGGCGTGAGGGCCCATATCCAGCATCTGATGGCCTATACGACGGATCGGTTCCCAAGACCGCCATCATCGATCCCCGCTATGATTTGGTGCATCGCATCAAAAAGGAGACGGGATACGCGACAACGTGGAAGCAGCTTAACGGAAAATGGGCGACAGGCAGCTACTATGCTGAAAAAATCATGAATATCCATGAACAGATGAAGGGCATGATTGCCATCATGGGTACGGATTAGAAAGAAGGCAGCCATTTTGCATATTGTTCTTGTTGAACCGGAAATCCCAGGCAATACGGGAAATATTGCCCGCTTGTGTGCGGCAACGGGGGCTTCCCTTCATTTGGTGCGCCCCCTGGGCTTTTCTGTCGATGACCGCTATTTGAAGCGTGCTGGTCTTGATTACTGGCATCTAGTCGATATTCATTACTATGACAGTGTGGAGGAAGTTCTTGCGGCCTATCCTGACGCACCGCGTTTTCTTCTGACGACCCACGCGCATCGTTCGTATACGCGTGTGGAGTATACCAAGGATTCCCTGCTGATTTTTGGCAAAGAATCGGCTGGTCTTCCCGAAGCCTTTCGGATGGCCCATGAAGATGAATGTATCCGTATTCCCATGGTGCCTGAAGCCCGCAGTCTCAACCTTGCCAATTCTGTCTCAATCGTGCTTTACGAAGCACTCCGCCAAGTACATTTTGATTTAGAGGAGGGTACCATATGATCTGCTTAAAGGAATTTGATTTTGACGCCGCCCATTTTCTCCCCAATTACAACGGAAAATGTGAACATCTCCACGGCCATACGTATAAACTTGTTGTCAAAGTTGAGGGCACGCCTGACCATGAGGGCATGGTTCTTGATTTCGTGCGCTTCAAGAACCTCGTGAAGGAACTTGTTGTAAGTAAGCTGGACCACGCCTTCATCAACGACATCCTGCCTCAGCCGTCGGCGGAAAATATTGCCGTCTGGGTCTGGCAACAGCTGGAAACGCCGCTTCATGGGCCGAACTACCATCTTTTTGAAGTGGAAGTCTGGGAAACGAAGACGAGCGGGATTATCTATCGAGGTGAAACATGCTAAAAGACGTACAAGGCCAAGTCGACCAGCGCCATATTGCACTGAAACAAGTGGGCATCCGCGACATCCGCTGGCCCATTACCTTAAAGGATCCCCATAAGGCGTCCAGCATTCAGTGGCGGTGATTTCTCTCGGCGTGAACCTCCCCCATGAGCAGCGGGGAACCCATATGAGCCGATTTGTGGAGTGTCTCAAGGAAATGGGACCATTCATCCTCATGATCTGGAAATCGTCCTTGATGGGCTCAAGGAAAAGCTAGGCGCCAAGAAGGCCATGTTGGATATGCGTTTCCCTTACTTTATTGAAAAAAAGGCACCTGTATCGGGGAAAACAGGTTATCTTGATATTTCCTGCCATTACCATGCGGAAAAAGGGGAGACCTTCCATCTGGATGTGGGCGTCAATGTCCCCATCCACACCCTTTGCCCCTGCTCCAAGGAAATCAGCAAATATGGTGCGCACAATCAGCGGGCCCGTGCCAAGATTACGATCCGTAGCACGAAACCTGTATGGATCGAAGAACTGGTGGAAATGGCCGAGGCTTCTGCTTCGTCTCCTATCTTTTCGTTGCTTAAGCGTCCTGATGAAAAGTTTGTCACCGAGGAAGCCTATGAAAATCCTCGTTTTGTTGAGGACGCGGCCCGGGAAATCGCCCTGCGGCTCAATCAAGATGAGCGGATTGATTGGTACCGCGTGACCGTAGAAAGTGAGGAAAGCATCCATAACCACAATGCCTTTGCTTGTGTGGAAAAGGAGGACTAGGCCTTGTATATCAAGATTCCCTGCGATCAAGTCAGCTTTGAACTAAAAAAAATGGGGGTCCATCCGACTGGGATTGCCCTCATGGCACCCAAGGCGGTTGTGGAACCGCTGCGTCTTGTCGGGGTACGGGCTCCCGGCGCCAATATCATCAAACAGGAAATGCTCGCCATGGGGGCGGACGCTGCTAATGCCAAAGGAACCATCAACTGCAGTATAGAACGGACGGATGTGATTTTACTTGGAAGCCGTACCCAGTACCGGCACCTTGCTCACAAACTCAGGGCCAATCAGGGATGGTTCGGTCTTGATGAAGTCATAAGGGATATCGAGGACTATCTTACAGACCATGAGCTCGCGACGATCCTTGCGGACGGACGGACCCTTACGTATGAAAAGATGCGGATCATGGGAATCCTTAATGTAACACCCGATTCCTTTTATTCAGGATCCCGTGTCACAGCCGGTTCCCTGATCTTGAAGCGGGCCGGAAAGATGCTGGATGACGGTGCCGATGTCCTTGATATTGGCGGTGAATCGACCGCCCTGGCAGTGATCCCGTACCGGCAGAAGAAGAAATCCGCCGTGTCGTCGGGGCTATTTCGGAAATCCGCCGGGCTTATCCTGAGGCCATCCTTTCCGTTGATACGTACCACGCTGCGACGGCCCGCGCCGCCCTTGACGCGGGAGCCGATATCATCAACGATGTTACGGCGGGAACGGGTGATCCCGACATGCTTTCCGTTGCCAAAGAAAAAGACGCGCCGCTCATCCTCATGCATATGCGTGGTACGCCCAAGACCATGATGAGCGCCGACATGAAGGCCTATCATAACGTAGTCGGCGATGTCATGGAATATCTTTTAACGCGGACAGAGGCTTGTGAAGCGATGGGAATTGGTCGCACTAAACTCATGCTTGATCCGGGTCTTGGCTTTGCCAAGGATGTCAGCGGCAACCTGGAACTGTCCCGCGGTCTTGCGGAACTTACGGGACACGGGATTCCAGTCCTTGTTGCAGGGTCCCGCAAGGGCTATATCGGTAAGGTCCTGGGAGACCTTCCGCCGGAAGAGCGCCTTGAAGGGACCATGGCCCTTTCCGCAGCAGCTGTTTTTGCTGGCACCCAAATGGTTCGCGTCCACGATGTCAAGGAAAATGTACGGCTCATCCGTATGTTGGAGCGATTCTATCATGCCGGTAGCCTATGTGGCCCTTGGCAGCAACCTAGGGGATAAAAAAGCTTATTTGGAAGACGCTCTGAGCCGGATGAAGGTACATGGCATCAAGGTCCAGAAAGTTTCCACATGGATCCAAACAGCGCCATATGGCGTAACGGACCAGCCGGAGTTCCTGAATGGGGCGGCTGAAGTGATATGGGACCAGGATGCACAGAGCCTTCTTATGGAGCTTCTTGCCATTGAAAAGGAAATGGGGCGGGAGCGCAAGCGCCATTGGGGCGAACGGAACATCGACCTTGATTTGATTTTATTTGAGGATGAGATCATGGAGACTGAATTTTTGACGCTGCCCCATCCGGACATGCAAAACCGGGATTTTGTCCTCCGCCCCTTGGCGGAGATTGCCCCCCAAAAGGAACATCCTGTCCTGAAACGCAGCATGCTGGAACTCTGGCATGAGCTTCAGAAAAAAGGAAAGTAAGGCTTTTTTGCCAATCTCAATGAAAGCTGGTCGATGCAATGCTTCAACGTGTAAAAACGGCGGTTCTTTTGGTTCTGGTCTATAGCGCCGTCACTTATCTTGGCATGCGGGTCATGATGGTGCCCAGTGTCTCCGGTCTCTGTTTGGGTGCACTTTTCGCACTGACCTTTGGCCTTCTTTTTGGCCGTCTGGGGGCTTTTTCCGCAGGATTGGCGCGGTGATCGGTTGCTCTTTTGGCGGACTTCATACGATGCTTCTGCCCATTCACTTTTTGGCCGTCTTTTTGTCTAGCTACGTTCCTTTCCGCATTTGGCAGGGAATGAGAAGCGAAAATGAACCGGTCCTTCTTGTCTATGATCAGCGGACTCGTATGATGGCCCTTGTCCTTTCACTGGCATCGTCAGCGCCCTTGGGGCTCACACTTGCCTTTGCTGGTGATCTTTTCCAGATTATCCCTTTTGAGCTGACCTATTTTCCCATCATGCTCCTGCACTGGGCTTATCCATTTTGGGCGGGCAGACCGTCCTATCTTGGAGCGGCCGCTATTTTTGCCGCGGCGGCGGGATAAAATGGTGGGAAGCTGTGCGGGATGATAAATGGACCAGTCATCTCCTTTCGGTTGCCCTTTTGCGGATTTCCCTGACGGCCCTTGCAGTCGGTGCAGGGTTCTGCCTGATTTTTCCACCCCAATTGGGGGAACCTGTGGTCCTATACGTTTCAGGAGGACTTGCCGCCGTGCTTCTTATCCTGAGCGGAATGTGAGGGTCTTTTCATGTATTTTTTCACCCTTGCCGTGCAAGTCGTATTGCTTCTTGTTTTCTTATGGGGCGTCAGCACGATTTTCGTGGGTTTCATAACAAAAAAAAGGATCTTGCCGCCTGCCGGACATTCCCATACCATGGCGGTCCTCATTTGCGCCCACAATGAAGGACGGGTTGTAGGAAAATTGCTCGAAAGCCTTGTGCAGCAGGACTATCCACACTCGTCCTACCATATCTTCCTTTGTGCCGATCACTGCACGGATGATACGGCTGCCATTGGGGAAGCGTTTCCCAATATCACGGTCTGGAAACGAGACGAAGGCCCTCGAACGGGAAAGGGGGCGGTCCTTTCCTGGGGCTTCAAAAGATAAGGCAGGAGTGGCCGGAGTCTTTTGAGTATGCCGTGATCTTTGACGCCGATAACGTGGCAGATCCTTACTTTCTCAAGGCCATGAACCGCTCTTTTGACAGCGGCGCCCGCCTTGTCATGGGAAACCGGCTCCCACTCAATCCTTATGATTCCCTGATTTCGCAGTGGTATTCGATGTACTGGCTCAGCGTGGACGTGCTATTTTCCAAACCCCGTTTTAATGTCCACATGCCGAGCATTATCTCCGGAACGGGTTTTGGTTTTGACCTTTCCCTCATTGAGCCTGATGGGTGGCAGACGGTTACGGTTACGGAAGATATGGAATTTTCCATGCAGATGAATTTTAAGGATGTTTTTTCGGAATTTCAGGAAGACGCGCGCTTTTATGATGAACAGCCCATCCATTTCATGACCTTGGTCCATCAGTTCCGGCGCTGGTTTACGGGAAACTACCAGATTGCCCGGGTCTATGGAAAAATCTGGCTGCCCCATTTTAAAGTGCATCGGGATGGACGCCTCATCGATAATTTTATTCCCTACTTGATGAGTGTTGTGTTTGGCCTTTATTTTATCTTGAATGTGTTCTGGCTCTGTTATAATGCTCTTTGCGGGCTGCCGCTTTTCCACATCAAGGATATTGTTTGGTGGATCTTTTTGTACCTTTTGAGCCTTTACGTAGGTCATGCCGCCATTGCGGGAGCAGGCTACAAAAGCCGCCATTTTGCTAAGGGCATCCTGACGGGCGGTTTTTTCTGTATCCTCATTTCCCTGTTAAGTGTGTACTCGCTTTTCCGGCCCAATGCCCAGTGGATTCCCATCGAGCATGTGCACACGAAAGGTCCTGAAGGATAAGTTGTTGCGCACTGTCCTTGCTGGCTTTGCTGGCAGGGACTTTTTTTTTGTGGCTTTTTGCCTGCTATAATAGAGGAAAACATAAGAAGGAGGGGTCGCTTGTGTTTACTTGGGCCCGCAGGAAACTCATAGGGGCATTTTTCCTGTCCCTGCTTTTTGGGACCTTACAAGGGGGGAGACAGTTTTGGCGGCAGAACGAATCTTATATATTCCCCTTGATGATCGCCCCGTTAACCTTGCTTATACGGTGGATACTTTTAAAAAAGCGGGGGTCGATGTTGTAACGCCGCCATCTGAGCTTCTAAGTTCGGCCTCGCGCAAGGGCAATCCCGATGCCCTAGGAAAATGGCTCCAAGAAGAAGGCCCCTTTGCAGAGGCTGCTGTTGTTGCCGCCGATTCCCTCATTTATGGGGGCCTTACCACGAGCCGAACCCACGAACTCAGTGAGGCTGTGCTCAATGAACGGGTCAAGGTCTTGCTCGATTTCAAGGCCCGTCATATCGATATTCCCATCTACGCCTTTGCGACGATCATGCGTTCCCCCAAGTGGAGCAGCGCCCCTCAGGAGCCTCAGTACTATGCGCAGTGGGGGCCGAAGCTCTTTTTGTGGGGCGCTTTGCGGGATAAAAAGGCGATGGGGCAGCTTAGCCGGAAGGAAGATAAGAAACTTGCGGCCCTGCAAAAGGAAATCCCGGTCTCCATCCAAGAGGACCTGCTGCAGCGGCGGCAGAAAAACGCAGCCGTCCTTTCCCAGTTGTACGACGCGGCAGAAGCAGGAACCTTTGATTATTTTCTGATTGCACGGGACGACTCGGCGCCTTATTCCGAGGCCCACCATGATGCTCGCAGTCTGCTCCAGGGCCGGAAAAAGTCCTATACGATCCGCTCCTTTTCGGGCACCGATGAGATGGGAATGATTCTTTTGACGAGGGCCTATTACAAAGCGCGAGGCCTCACTCCCCTTGTGTATGGGTTCTATGCCCCGGTGCGGGAAAAGAGACTGTCCCTGATTACGAAGATGGAACCATTGCCCATAGTTACCGGGAACATGTCTGGGCCCTTGGCGGATATCCAGCTAAACGGGCCAAGCGGGCGGATCTAGTGGCGGGAATCTATACGCCTCAGGACGGCGTGACGCGCGGAGCGGATGGGATGAGCAACACGGACGTTGTGACGCTGGGGATGACGGCTTTTCTTGATCAGGCGGAGGCCTATCTCAGGGCGGGCTATGCGTGGGCATTGCAGATATTGCTTTTGGCAACGGCAGCAGCAAGGGCCTCATCAAGGGGCTTTTTGAACGTCGCCTGCCTCACAGCGATGAGCCGATGGCTTATGACCTGGCGTCCTATGCCGGCTGGAATACGGCAAGCAATTCCCTGGGCTACACCTTGGGACAGGGCCTTATGGCGCGGCATATGTTGTCACAGGAAAGAAAGGATCTTCTGAACGTGCGCTATCTTGACGATTGGGCCTATGAAGCCGTCGTGCGGCAGCGCCTGCGTGCTGAATACACCTATCCCAATAAATGGCAGGAAGGAAAGTTTACCCCAAAGGAAAAGGGCATCCTCCATACGGCCCTTCAAAAGGAAATGAAGGAACAGGCTTTTCCTTATTTGGGTCAGCGTGTGGATGACTACACCTTTGACCTGCCGTGGAACCGGACGTTTGAAGTCTCGGTGGTCAAAAAGACACTGAAATGAATGGGCTGCCTTATGGCGGCGGAGGAGGAGAACCATGACGATATATGATGAAGCCATGCAGATGAAAGAGGAGCTGGTGGCCTGCCGGCGTGATCTTCACGCCCACCCGGAACTTGCCTGGACGGAATTTCGCACCGCGTCTCATGTAGCAAAATCCTCAAGGCCTTGGGCTATGAAGTGCTCATGGGGGATGCCTGCATGAAGGCAGATGAAATGATGGGCGTGCCTGATAAAGCGGAACTTTCCCGCGCCATGGGGCGGGCCATTAAAGAAGGGGCGGACCCGGAGCTTGTGAAAAAGATGGAAGGCGGCAAGACGGGCGTCGTGGGCATCATGCATTTTGCAAAACCAGGGAAGACCGTGGGTCTGCGCTTTGACATGGACTGCCTTCTAGTTGAAGAAAACCCAACGGACGCCCATCGGCCGACCCGGGATGGTTTTGCGTCGACCCATCCGGGTCTGATGCATGCTTGCGGGCACGATGGACATACAGCTATCGGTCTTGGCGTGGCGCGCCTTATTGCCGCTCACAAAGATGAAATGGCCGGCACTGTAAAGCTCTGTTTCCAGCCCGGTGAAGAAGGGGTCATGGGAGCCGCGGGATGGTGGCAAGCGGGATTGTCGATGATGTGGACTATTTCCTGAGCGGGCATATTGGTCTTGGCAATGGCGAAAATAACAGCCTAGTCTGTATGACCGAAGGGTTCCTTGCAACAAGCAAGATTGATGCGTTCTTTACGGGAAAACCGGCCCATGCCGGTGCCAATCCCCAAAATGGCCGCAACGCCCTTCTTGCAGCGGCCCAAGCTTCGCTGGCCTCCATACCATTTCCCGTCACAGCGACGGCCTTCCCGCATTAATGTGGGAATTCTCAAGGCAGGGACGGGACGAAACGTCATCCCCGACAACGCGGTCATCAAATTTGAGACCCGTGGCGGTTCGACGGCAATCAATGAATTTATGGAAGGAGAAGCCCGCCGCATGATCAAGGCCGCAGCTGATATGTACGGCGTCACCGTGAAGATGGTCGCCCGCGGGAGTGCGGCGTCAGGCAATTCTTCTCCTGACATGGGCGAAGAAGTCTATGAAGTCGTCAAGGGGCTTGGCGTCTACAGCGACATTGAAAAAAATCATACTGTCAGTGGCAGTGAGGACTGCTCGTACTTTATGAGCCGCGTCCAGGATCATGGCGGCAAGGCCGTTTACATGCTCTATGGGACGGAAGAAGCTTCGGGTCATCACACCAGTGAATTTGACTTCAACGAAGATGTCCTTCCCCTTAGCGTCTATACCGTGACGGAACTTGTGAAGCACTTCACGAACAAATAACAAGCGTTCTCCCAGCAAAGCGGATCTTGTTTTGGTGGGAGAATTTTTGCATCCTGTTTGGGATGGATAAGAGACACGAAGCTTTCAGAACACCTAAAAAATGACTGTACCACGGGGAATCCATTGTGATACACTAGTAGCGCAGTACCAACAAATTTGCTGAGGGGGATCAATCTTAATGAAAGAAAGACGCATTATCGAAGTCGAAGAAAAGCTGCCTATTCTTCAGACGCTGCCGCTTAGCCTGCAGCATCTATTTGCGATGTTTGGCGCCACGGTCCTTGTACCTTTCCTGCTGAATGTCGACCCATCAACGGCACTTTTTATGAACGGGGTAGGCACCTTGCTGTATCTCAGCATTTGTAAATGGCGCCTGCCAAGCTACCTGTTCAAGCTTTGCCTTTATTTCTCCTGTCCTTGCCGTTACGCACACGGCGGGCCTTACGTACGGGGACGCGCAGGGAGGCTTCATTGCTTTTGGGCTCTGTTTCATCCTTGTGGGCCTTCTTGTGAAGAAAATCGGGACCAAGTGGATTGATGTACTCTTTCCGCCTGCTGCCATGGGGGCCATTGTCGCCATCATCGGCCTTGAACTTGCACCGATGGCCATGAACATGGCAGGCTTTATGGATCCTGTAAAGGGCATGACGAACATCCAGGCCATGGAGATTTCGTCGGCAACGCTCATCATCACCATCCTTGCGACCCTCCTGGGGAAGGGCTTTATCGGCATCATTCCCATCCTCATCGGCGTGGTGAGCGGTTACGCCATTGCCTATGGTCTCGGCGTTGTCTCCTTTGAAAGCGTTGCGGCCGCGGCTTGGATTTCGGCTCCAACCTTTTATCGTCCCAGCTTCCATCTGAACGCCATCATGATGATCCTGCCGGCCGTCTTTGTCGTCCTTGCCGAACATTTGGGACACCTTTTTGTGACCAGCGACATTGTCGGCCGTGATCTCATCAAGGACCCAGGCCTTCACCGCTCACTCATTGCCGACGGACTTTCGAACGTGCTTTCCGGGCTTGCGGGCTCCACGCCGAACACGACTTATGGGGAAAACATGGGGGTTATGGCTATTACCGGCGTATACAGCACCTGGGTCATTGGCGGCGCTGCCATCCTCGCCATTGTCTTTTCCTTTGTAGGAAAGATTGCTGCCCTTATCCACAATATTCCCGGTCCTGTTATGGGTGGCGTCAGCATCCTACTTTTTGGTTTCATTGCTTCGTCGGGCCTGCGCATGATGGTCGATCGCAAGGTGGATTTCACTAAACCGAAGAATCTGATTCTTTCTGCCCTGACCCTCATTTCCGGTCTTAGCGGTGCCACCATCGTCATTGGTCCTGTTCAGCTTAAGGGAATGGGCCTTGCTACGGTCGTCGCCATCCTTGCCAGCCTTGCCTTCCTGATTTTTGAAAAAATCGGCTGGGTGGAACGGGAATAAAGGACGAACTTTTTTCGCAAATGAGCGCAAAATGGGCGCATCTTTCATTGAAAATATGATAGAATTATGATATATTGTTCTGAATATAACAAATAGGGAGGAAGAACATGGAAAACTTACAGCATGAACTTGTCCTGGTCGTTGACTTTGGCGCCCAGTATGCACAGCTGATTGCGCGCCGTGTCCGTGAATGTGGCGTTTACTGCGAAATCATTCCTTATAGCTATACCATCAATCAAATCAAGGCCAAGAATCCAAAAGCCTGATCTTCTCCGGTGGACCGAACAGTGTTTATGCTGAAAATACGCCGTCTATCGACGATGGTGTTTTCTCCTTGGGTATTCCTATCCTCGGTCTTTGCTATGGCCATCAGCTCATGGCAAAGAAACTGGGCGGCGTCGTTGCCCATGCGGGTTCTGCCGGTGAATATGGAAAGACCGCGGTTTCCCTCGATAACGAAACGCGCCTTTTCTCCGGGATCGAAAAGAACAACATCTGCTGGATGAGTCATCAGGATTATGTCGAAACCGTACCGGAAGGCTTTGTTGTGGCGGGCCATACGGAAGAATGCCCTGTTGCGGCCATGATGAACGAGGAAAAACGCTTCTACGGCGTCCAGTTTCATCCGGAAGTCATGCATACGCCCTTTGGCAAGAAAATGTTCAGCAACTTCCTCTTTGATATTTGCGGCCTTTCCGGTGACTGGTCCATGTCGAGCTTTGCCCAGACCCAGATTGAAGCCATTCGTGAAAAAGTGGGGGATAAGAATGTCCTGTGCGCCATGAGCGGCGGCGTTGATTCCTCGGTTGCTGCGGTTCTCGTCCACAAGGCCGTGGGTAAGCAGCTCACCTGCGTCTTTGTTGACCATGGCCTGCTTCGTAAGAACGAAGGCGACCAAGTGGAACAAGTCTTCAAACGAGACTTTGACATGAACCTCATCCGTGTTGACGCCAAGGAACGTTTCCTGTCGAAACTCAAGGGCGTCAGCGATCCGGAAAAGAAACGCAAGATTATCGGCGAAGAATTCATTCGCGTCTTTGAAGAAGAATCCAAGAAAATCGGTCATGTCGATTACCTCGTTCAGGGCACTATCTACCCGGACGTCGTTGAATCGGGCGGCACCGGCACCAGTGCCACTATCAAGAGCCACCATAACGTCGGCGGCCTGCCGGAAGACATGGACCTTGACCTCATCGAACCACTGCGTGCGCTCTTTAAGGATGAAGTCCGTGCCGTTGGGGAAGAACTCGGCATTCCAAGTGAACTTGTTTGGCGTCAGCCTTCCCGGGACCGGTCTTGCCATCCGCGTCCTTGGTGAAGTCACGGAAGAAAAACTTGCCATTGTCCGCGAAGCCGATGCCATCTTCCGCGAAGAAATTGCCAAAGCCGGTCTTGACCGCAGTATCTGGCAGTACTTTGCCTGCCTGCCGAACATCCGCAGTGTTGGGGTCATGGGTGACTTCAGAACCTATACCAACACCATCGCTCTGCGCGCCGTCAACAGCACCGACGGCATGACAAGTGACTGGTCCCATATCCCTACCATGTCCTTGATATCGTCTCCCGCCGCATCGTCAATGAAGTGCCTGGCGTCAACCGTGTCGTCTATGACATCACGAGCAAACCGCCTGCAACGATTGAGTGGGAATAAGAGAAACAAGAAGAGGAAACACCCGGCAAGTCTTTGGAGACTTGCCGGGTGTTTTTTGTTGCAAGTAAAAAAAAGAAATTCCTTGCGGTAATCCTTCTTCTTCGTGCAGGTCCTTCCCGTAGAGATCAGTACAATGCCAATTAGGCATTGCAGCTTACTTAAAATAGGTATTTAACATAGTAGAACAGATGCAATAAAATAAAATGGCTGCGAGAAGACCGATGATTATCTATGCCTCTCTTTCCTTATAGGGGAAAACCCTGATAGATTATTTGAAAAAGCAGACTTATAAGGATGATCATGACTATAGCGGAGAAGGATTGAATGAAATGAGGAATCCAAGTGGGATGAAAGGAACCTTTTCTATGGATGCCATAGAACTAAATCACCATGTACAGATGCCCTTGCTTGGAATGGGTGTTTTTCAGGTAACTGATTATGGATTGTGCAAAAGAAGCATTCTGACCGCTTTGAACATTGGGTATCGACTGATTGATACGGCTGCCTGCTATGAAAAGGAAGGAGCAGAGTGAGAAGCCGTTAAGGAATGTGGGATTTCCAGAAAAGAAGTTTTCCTAACTTTCAAGATGTAGATTCAGGATGCAGGGTACGATAAAACCATGTGTTCTTTTGAAAAGACCTTAAAGAATCTTCAGAGGGACTATCTCAATCTCTACCTGATTTATATACCATATAGGGATTGCTATGGAAGCTGACGAGCCATGGAGGAACTGTATCAAGCTGGTAAGATCAAGGCCATAGGAGTCTGTAACTTTATGCCAGACAGGCTTGTAGATTTGGTCATAAGCAATGAGATTGTTCTGGCCGTCAATCAAGTTGAGCTTCAGCTTTTTTCCCAGCAGGAGGAATTACAGCGTGTCATGGATCAGTACCATAACTGCCCCGTGGCTTGGACTTTTTTGCAGAGGGACATGCTGGCTTTTTCAGCTCCTGTTTTAGCTGGAATTGGTCCAAAGTATGGGAAAACGACGGCTCAAGTCATCCTGCGATGGCTTTTCCAAAGCCGTATCGTTGATATTCCTAGATTGGTCCATGCTGAACGAATCTACCAAAATTTTCGTACGAACGATTTCATGCTTTTTAATAAAGATATGGCAGAAATTACTGGAGGTCCCATTCTGATTTTGGATGTCCATAGTCTGAAAGAGATATATCGGCCCACAAGATCAAACTTGAGCAATAAGGAGGCAAACGAAATGGAGTATACAAAATTAGGAACAACGGATATTGAAGTGTCTAAACTATGCGTTGGCTGTATGAGCTTTGGCAAGGCAGGAACCATGCATGACTGGACGCTGGATAAACAGCAGAGTGAAGCTGTGATTCGGCATGCCTTGGACTTAGGCATTAATTTTTTTGATACAGCCAATGGTTATTCTGCTGGAACAAGTGAAGAATATTTGGGGCGTGCGATAAAACATAATATTGCTAGGAATAAAGTCGTAATCGCTTCTAAGGTGTACTTTAATGAGGCCGGTTATCGCGGAAGGCCATTATGCGAGAAATCGAAGGTAGTCTCAAACGATTGGGAACAGATTATCTCGACTTATATATCATCCATCGCTTTGATTATGAAACACCCATTGAAGAAACCATGGAGGCGTTGCATGAGTTGGTCAGAGCTGGTAAAGTGCGCGCTTTAGGCGCTTCGGCTATGTACGGATACCAGTTCTATCATATGCAGATGGCAGCAAAAGAGCATGGGTGGACGCCCTTTTCTGTCATGGAGAACCATTACAACCTGATTTACCGTGAAGATGAGCGAGAGCTGATTCCTATTTGCAAACAAATGAATGTTTCCTTGATGCCATACAGCCCGCTGGCCTCAGGTCATCTGACAAGAGCAAAGTGGTCATCTGGGTCTCTTAGGGGGCGAACGGATAAGGTGGCTGCTGGGAAATATGATCGTATGAAGGAGCAGGATGTCAAAATAATTAAAAGGGTACAGGAGCTTTCTGAGCGCCACCATTATACAATGGCTCAGATAGCGCTTGCCTGGCAGTGGGCAAAGGGTGTTTCGTCTCCCATTATTGGAGCAACGAAAGCACATTATTTAGATGACGCGTCTGCTGCGCTGAAGGTAAAGCTTTCCCCTCAGGAGATTGATTATCTGGAAGAAAATTATGTGCCTCATCCATTGTGGGGGCAGTTGATAGAAATCCAAAACCAGGTGTTATGCTGCTGGATGTGAAGCATTCGTTATGTTAAGAAATGAAGGAGCTTTCAAGTGATGATGACTTGGAAGCTTCTTTATTTTCTGGAGGAGGCTCTCATATAAAAGTGAAGTTTTAAAGAGAATTACCGTCTTGACCTCGTTTATAGTTTCTATTTTCTTTAGGTACAATGCAGGAAGCCGCATACCGTCTGCGCTGGATCAGATGACGTCGAATCTTTCCCCTCAGGACCCGATTCCTTCGAAATGGATTCGCAAGCTTCCCATGTGTGAGGAGAGAAAGGAATGGAATCGTGACAGGGGGTACGTGAGACGCTGAATGATTTACTGAGCCTACGGCTCAAAAATTTGTGCAGAAAGCGTTTGCATAAGATAACGATAGGAGCCGGTGGAGCAAAGCGGGACAAGGGGACGCAAATCCCTTTTTTCCTTTTTAATAAAATATGCCTTTTAGCCAAAGCCGCCTTTTTATCGTTGAAGTTCTCTTCCTAATAGGGCGCTTACCGGTTTGGCGCTGGACATCCAGTCTTTGGCATCACAGCCTCCTTCTCCTTTTTTGTTTAAGCTACTTCTTAAAAAAGTCCTTGCAATATACCTTATGGGGGTATATAATAAATCTCGTAATAAAATACCATAAGGGGTATATAAAGAAAGGACGATAGGTATGAAAGAGACTGTTTTGCAGGTGGAAAACCTGCAGAAAGATTTTAAGGCAAAGTCGGGCGTCATCCACGCCGTAAAACATGTTTCCTTCCAAGTGGAAAAAGGCGAGATCTTTGGTTTCTTAGGTGCTAACGGCGCCGGTAAGTCGACGACCATCAACATGGTGACGACACAGCTGCTTCCTACGGGCGGTAAGATTCTCTATGATGGAAAGGATCTTACGGGTGATGTGGCTGCCATTCGCCGTAAGATTGGTGTGGTCGCTCAGCATAACAACCTGGAGCGGCAGCTCACGGCAGAGGAGAACCTCTATTATCACGGTCGTTATTTTGGCATGGACCCTAAGGTCATCCGTGAGCGTTCGGAAGCGCTGCTGCGGAAGTTTGGTCTATGGGAACGCCGTAAGGACTTTGTTCGTTCCTATTCAGGCGGCATGGCGCAGCGTCTCAAGATTGCGCGGGCCATGCTCCACAATCCGGAAGTTCTCTTCCTCGATGAGCCGACAACAGGCCTTGACCCAAACTATCGCAAGATTCTTTGGGACCAGATGCTTAAGATGAATCGAGAAGGGACGACCATTTTCCTCACAACCCATTATATGGAAGAAGTTGAGTCCTTCTGTGACCATGTCGCTATCATGAAGCAGGGTGAGCTTCTTGCTTATGGGACTGTGGAAGATCTTGAAAAACAAACGGGGACCCGTTCCCTCAATGATGTATTCCTGACCCTCACAGACCGTGACGGCGTCGATGATCGGCAAACTGCCAATAGGGAGGCGTAAACTGATGAGTACTTCAAATCATGAAACAAAAACGGCCTTTTGGGCCATGGTGTCCCGGGACCTTTTGGTTCAGTGGCGGGATCATAATGAATTCATCTTTCGGGTGGCCATGCTGCCCTTGATTCTCATTGTTGTCTATGGCTTTATGCTGCCGACGGTGGGCCTTTTGCCTGCGGAATTTCCGACCCATATGTTCTGCGGTATGATTGGTATGAGCATGCTCATTACGGGTATTCACGGAACGGCTGTACCGATTTCCATGGATTTCCATAACCTCCGCGAAATTGAAGACCGACTCCTTGGCGCCTGTATCAAGCCGCACTGTTGCTTATGCCAAGATGACTGTCGGCGTCCTTGAATCCTTTGTGGGGGGCCTTATCGTTCTTCCCATTTCACTGATCTTTATGGGCCACGCCATTTCTATCGACCTTTCCCCGGAGCGACTGCCTCTCCTTGTTCTGGTCCTTCTTCTCACGGCGTTTGCTTCTGCTGCTATGGGACTCCTTGTGGGGACCATCATCAAACCCTCCCAGATTGCCGCCATGTTCCCCGGTTTTCTCATGCCTGTTGTTTTTTTGGGAAGCATCTTTTATACCTGGCACCAGCTAGCGCCCCTTCCTGTCATGCAGGCTATAACGCTCATCGATCCCTTGACCTGGATCAATGAAGCCATTCGCGCCGTCATGACGCCCCAAATCTACAGTCTGCCCCTGTGGGGAACACTCCTTGGCATGGTGATTTGGATCCTTTTTATGGGACGAGTGGCTTTTAAGCGGTTTGATCGGATGGTGTATCGTCATTGATTTGTTTCTTGGAGCACAAATCGTTCCGATTCTCCGGAAGAACGTACCTTCATTGCTTAATTCCTTAATTCCTTAATTTAAGGATGCGATGGGGGCATGCCGATTCGTGGATGTTTCGTTTCTGGTGGGGGAATAGCCTGCGCCTGGGCGCTCCCCCTCCTAACCATGTGTCGTCATCTCCCTCGCCCAGCTCATTAAAGCAGACGCTTTTTGCAATCTTCGGCCCATATGGCCCATCTACTTTGTCGCCCACACTCCTAACCTCCTAGACGTACATAAATCGTACGCCGTCGTCGGTGGAAGCGGGGGCTCTTTAGATTTCGTTCATATCAGTATTTATTAGACTTAGAGCTGAGTATTGTGACCAGCGCGTACCGCCGTTTACTCTTTTGCTTCACCGTCTTTTCCCTTCCGGTCTTTTAGCATCACAGCAATACAGCTTTTTCCTCAGTATCTTTCGCTCGACAGCTAGATCCGCCGGATCGAAACAGCTTTTCAGGCTGATGCCCTGAAAAGACAGCCTGACAGCCCACTTTAAATCACTGTCTTTTTCCTGTATAATACCCTTATCATCATCTCACTCTTTAGGAGGAAACATGCCTAAAAATAGACTGGAAGCGTTCAGTGACGGCGTCCTTGCCATCATCATCACCATCATGGTCCTTGCCATGGAGGCGCCGGAAGGAAAATCTTGGCGCGATCTTGGCGCCGTTATTCCGACGTTCATTGGCTACATTATCAGCTATACCTACCTATGTTGGGATTTACTGGGTGAATCATCACCGACTGCTCCAGTCCGTGGAGACCATCAAGGGTCGAAGCCTGTGGGCCAATCTTTTGTGGATGTTTTTTGCGTCCCTCATTCCTTTTGCTACGGCCTGGGCTTCTAATACAGGATTTGCCGCTGTACCCGTTTCTCTTTATGGTGGGGTCCTTTTCCTTACGGCCATCGCTTATCAAACCCTTGATATGACCATCCGTCACGCCAAAGGACAAATGGACAGCCTTTGGACGGTGGCGACGGGGGACAGACGGAACCTTCTCACGGTCACAAGCTATGCCGTTACGGTGCCGCTTGCCTACATCTATGTTCCTGCGGTCTATTTGATTTATGTTCTGACAGCCTTTTTATGGATCTTTCCTGAAGTAGAAGGCCACGCTTCTTGAAACCCTGCTTGTCAGGCCCTTTGCTTTCTCAATCAGTGAGGAGGTAAGGGGCTTTTCTTGACGCGGTACGGTCCTCATTGTATCATGAAAGGAAGTAGAAACCGGTAAGAAGGGAGGATCCCATCTTGTATGATCCGCGTCTTGAGACATTTTTGTGCGTTGCCGACAATGGCAGTTTCAATAAAGCGGCCGAAGTTTTATACATTTCTCCGCCTGCTGTCATCAAACAGATCAATGGCCTTGAAAAAAGCTTGGGCTTTTCGCTTTTTCTACGGACTCACCGCGGTCTTTTTCTCACCGCAGCAGGGGCCTCCCTTGCCGAAGATGCCCGTTACGTCATTCAGTACAGCAAGGATTCCATCGTCCGGGCCGGAGGGCCATGGAGCAGGGGGCAGAGACCATCCGCATCGGGTCTTCGCCCATGACGCCGGCCCAGGTCCTTGTGGATTTGATGCCTCAGTTGCAGGACTTTGATCAAAGAATCAAATTCCAGGTCATTCCTTTTGAAAACACGCCGGAAAACGCGCGGGAAATCTTGTCTCATTTAGGACGCAATATTGATGTTGTGGCGGGGATTTTTGACGAAACGATGCTGCGCCTGCGGAGATGCCAGGGTTTTGAACTTAAAAGGACCCCCCTTTGCTGTGCCCTTTCCCTGCATCATCCCTTGGCGAGAAAGGACTTTCTCACCGTAGAGGACCTTCATGGCGAGGCGCTCATGCTCATTCGGGAAGGGTGGAACCATTATGTGGATGAACTGCGTCACGATCTCATGGACGGGCATCCTGAAATCAATTGATAGACTTTGATTTTTATGATACGGAAGCCTTTAACGAATGTGACCGGAAGAACGCCCTCCTTATGGCCGTTCCTCAGTGGGAAGCTGTTCATCCTCTTCTTAAGATCCTTCCTGTGAGGTGGGACTACACGGTCCCTTATGGGCTCCTTTACGGGCATAAGCCTTCGGCGCCAGTAAAGCGCTTTTTGCACGCCCTTGCGCAGATAACGGAAAGGTTTACTAAAAACGAGCTTTAACGAAAAGGTTCATACTGCAAAGCGAAACGAGACTTCTGTGGAGGTCTCGCTTTTCTTATAATGGGGACATAAGCGAAAAGGAGGATCCCCTATGAAGATAACCTTTGGCATCTTTGCCCTTTCGGCACTCCTGCTCTTTGGTTCCGGCTGCGGGGACATGCAGGCGAGCCAAGCGCCGCAAAAAGAGCAGACCATAGAGGAAAGGAACACGACGATGAACGGACATTTCACGCAAAAGACGCCCATCAAAGAGGTTATGGAATCGCCTGTTTTTAAACCTTACGGGCGGCTCCTTTTCCCCGTTCATACAGGCTGCTGGAGCGGTCACACCTTGGAAGACCTCCGACTCATTTGGTACTGTCACATCGACCCCAAGGAGACGACAGCCATTGTCAATGACCTTTGGGAGCGGGCGCAGCAAAAAGAAACGGTATTTTATGATATCTACAGCGTTGCCGAAAAGGCGGCGGACCCCCGCAAAAAGGACACGGGCCTTTTTTTTCTTCAAAGGCCGGAAAGGGGCTCCTTTTGCCGTTGTGAACGCTGGCGGCGGCTTTATCTATGTGGGCGCCATGCACGATAGTTTTCCCCATGCTTATGAGCTTTCTAAACGGGGCTATAACGCCTTTGCCCTCATCTACCGGCCGGGCGCGCAAACGGCCTGCGAAGACCTGGCGCGGGCCATCAGCTTCATCTTTGCCCATGCGGATGAACTGGGCGTTGACATCAAGGACTATTCCCTTTGGGGCGGTTCGGCAGGGGCCCGCATGGCGGCCTACCTTGGCTCTTACGGCCCGTAGCTTTTGGCGGGAATGACCTGCCTCGTCCAGGGGCTGTCATCATGGAGTACACGGGCCATTCGGATTACACCAAAAATGACCCGCCAACCTTTGCCGTGGTTGGTGACGATGATGGCATCGCCAATTGGCGCGTTATGCAGCGCCGGTTGGAAATCCTAAGCAATCTTGGCATTCCCACGGAATTCCATCATTATCCCGGCCTTGGCCATGGCTTTGGTCTTGGCACCGGAACGGCGTCAGAAGGCTGGTTTGATAAGGCCGTTGCCTTCTGGGAAGCACAAATGAAAAAATAACCGAGGAGGAAAGAATCATCATGAAAAAAAGGATGCTTGGAAAAGACCTTGAAGTTTCTGCCATCGGTCTTGGCTGTATGGGCATGAGCCATGCTTATGGCGCGCCTAGTGACCGCAAGGAAATGACGGAACTGATTGCGCGCGCCGTCGAGCTTGGCTGCACATTTTTTGACACGGCTGAATCCTACGGCACGGAAGAAAACCCTCACGACAATGAAGAACTTTTGGGGATTGCTTTAAAGCCCTATCGCAGCAAGGTGAAGATTGCCACGAAGTTTGGCATCAGTTTTGACTGGGACGCACCGTCCGTCAATAAACCGCTCATCGTCGATTCTTGTCCGGAAACGATCCGCAAAAGCGTGGAAGGCTCCCTAAAACGGCTTCAGACGGACCATATCGACCTGTACTACCAGCACCGCGTCGACCCCAAGATTCCTATTGAGGAAGTGGCGGGAACGGTGAAGGACCTTATTGATGAGGGAAAGATTACCCATTGGGGCCTTTCCGAAGTGGACGAAGAAACGCTGCGTCGGGCCCACAAGGTCTGCCCGGTGACGGCCATCCAGAACCGCTATTCCATGATGGCCCGCTGGTATGAATCTCTTTTCCCCGTCTTGGAGGAACTGGGCGTGGGCTTTGTTGCTTTTTCGCCCCTTGCAAACGGCTTTTTGACGGCGGCCTACAAAAAGGGCACGGCCTTTACGGAAAAAGGCGATTACCGCTCCGTCATGGCCCAATTTTCCAGTGAAGGGCAGGCTGAAAATGCAGGCCTCGTAGCCCTTCTCGAAAAGATCGCCCGCGAAAAAAACGCCACGCCGGCCCAGGTTTCCCTTGCCTGGATGCTAGAGAAAAAGCCCTATATTGTGCCCATTCCAGGGACGCGGAAGTGCAGCCGTCTCGAAGAAAACTTGGGCGCTGCAGCCCTTAGATTTACGCCGGAAGAACTGGCGTCCCTTGACGGAGAGCTGCGCCATACGAAAATGTCTGCGGTTTTTGGCGGCACGGCCATCAAAAAATAAATCGGTATGATTCACTAAGTGACAATAGGAGGCACTATTATGCGTAAAAATCTTGGAACGAAACCTTTCTTTTATCCACTGCCCGTCCTCATCATTGGTTCCTACGATGAAAAGGGGAAGCCGGACCTTATGAACGCCGCTTGGGGCGGACTTTATGAAGCAGATAAGGTGATCTTGAGCCTTAGCCAAAGTCATCAGACAACGGAAAACATCAAGGTAAAGAAAGCCTTTACCATCAGCTTTGCTGATAAGGCACATCTTGTTTCCGCTGATTACGTGGGCCTTGTGTCAGCAAAAAATGAACCAAAGAAAGTGGAAAAATCGGGCTTCCACGTTGTAAAAAGTGAATTTGTCGACGCCCCCCTTGTAATAGATCTCCCGTTGCCCTTGAGTGCACCCTCATTAAGGTGAACGAAGACGGAAGCCTTATTGGCAAGATTGAAAATGTAAGCATCGATGAAAGTGCCCTTGATGTTGAGGGAAACCTTGATATGACGCGGTTCGCGCCCCTTTCCTTTGAACCTTTCCATCGTACCTATCACGTCCTTGGCGAAAAAGTCGGCACGGCTTTTAAGGATGGGGGCGAACTGAAATGACGGAGAAACCTTTTGTGGTCTGCCATATGCTGACAAGCCTCAACGGCAAGATCGATGGGGCCTTCTTTGATAATCCGGCGGCTGGACCTGGCCTTGACCGCACGGGTAAGATCCGCAGCGGCTACCATTGTGACGCCATTGTTTTTGGCGCGGTGACCATGGAAGCCTTCTGCGAGGGAAAACTTAATGAGGCAGTCCTTGCAGGTAAAAAGGACCTTCCCAAAAAGGATTGGGTGAGCCCGGAAGTGGCAGATAATGAGGCTTTCAGGTGGTCCTCGATCCCCTGGGAAGGCTTGCCTACCATCGGCCTTTCCTGCAGCGCGGTACAGGGCCCCGTCAGCACATCATTGAAGTGGTGTCGGAAAAAGTCTCCGGCGCTTATCTTTCCTATCTCCGGGAAGTGGCGTCTCCTATATTGTAGCCGGCGAGGATAGCCTTAAAGGCTCCGTCATCCTGCAAAAACTAGCGGACCTTTTTGGTATTTCCCGCATTGCCTTAAGCGGCGGCGGCCTCACGAACGGCACCTTCCTGCGGGAGGGCCTTATTGATGAACTGAGTCTTGTCATCGTTCCCGTCGCGGAAATGGAAAAGGGGGCAACCTCTTTTGAAGCCATGGATGGGGCGCCCCTTTTGAAGAACCCGGCCTTTATCTTAAAGGGTGTGGAAGTCCTTGCAAAAGATGCGCTGTGGATCCGCTATGAGCGGGTAAATGGATAAGGAGGGTAGGGATGAAAAAGAGGCAATTTCTTGCAGCGGCCCTTTTTAGTGCGGCCGTGATGACTTTTGGCACGGTTTCTTTCGGAGAAGCGGCAGAATCCCTTCAGATCAAGGAACAAGGCATCTTTTCTGCCGGCGGGACCGTGCTCCATTCTCCGGGAACCTTTGACATCAGTCACTACTATACGTCGCGGGAAGGGTCCACGGCCCATGTGGACCACGCCAATGTCCTTTATGAAGTGCCCCAAAAGGAAACGGGCCTTCCCATGGTCTTTCTCCATGGCTATGGTCAGTCCCGCACGGGATGGATGGCGACGCCGGACGGCAAGCGGGCTGGGCGGATTTCTTTTTGCGCCACGGTCACAGTGTGTACCTTATTGATGAACCGCGCCGTGGTGAGGCAGGGGCAACAGGGAAGGCGGGCACCATGACGACGACCCCTAGTGACCAGACTTGGTATACGCAGTTTCGCATCGGTACCTACAAAAATGGCGCCTTTACATATAATAAGGACTCCAAGTTCCCCAAAGGAGAAGCGGCCCTGAACCAGTTCTTCCGGCAGATGACACCGGATACGGGCATGGATAACGCCGCCGGTGAGCAGGCCATTGATACGGATGTTGTCGCAAAGGCCGTCGCTGCTGCCATTGATGAAATCTACGACCGGACGGGGAAAAAGTCCATCCTCGTGACCCATTCCCAGGGCGGCGGACCGGGCTGGGAAACGGTACGCTACACGCCTCATGTAGCGGCCATTGTCGCCATTGAACCGGGCGGCGCTGCAGCGCCTGGCAGTGCGGCTTATAAAGCCATGGCAGAGCAAAAAATCCCTGTCACCTTCTATTATGGGGACTATATTGGAAATGACCTTCCTGACATTCCCGCAGCTGCTATGTGGCAGCGCATGGCAGAAACGGCCGATACATTTACAGCGGCCTATGAAAAAGAAGGACTTACGAGTACGGTCGTCCATTTGCCCAAGCTCGGCATCAAAGGAAACTCTCATTTTATGTTCGAAGAAGCAAATCGTGACGAGATTGCAGAATTGCTTGAGAAGTGGCTTCAAACGTACGCCGCAAAATGAATTTCATAAGTAGCAGAGCAGGGAACCTAAGGCGGATTAAATACATTTAGTCTTTTTTTACCCTGGGAATGCCGCGGGAAAGCCCATGGAAAGAAAAATCTTTCGAGAAAAAATTGTAGTCACTACGGAGAAAAAAGTGGCACTTTTAGTAAAAATGGTGTAGTATAGCCTAGTAATCCACTTGGCTAATGGCTTACCTAGATAGGGACAGCACGTTCCGTTCCTATCCAGTTACATCAAGCTGCGGGACGGCAGGTCTTCCTTGCGGGCATGGTGCACCAAAGGAACCGATCCGTCCGTTTTTTCAAAGGGAGATTATCATGCGTACTTCGATTCCTGTTTCATCCCTTTACCCTTTGCTGGGCCTCTCTGCTTCCGCCTTTTTGTTCAATACGTCGGAATTTATGCCCATCGGCTTGCTCCTTGATATTTCCCAATCCTTCGGCATGTCGCCGGGCCACACGGGCATCATGATCACGCTCTACGCCTGGTTTGTAGGGTTCCTTTCCCTGCCCCTCATGCTGGCAACGTGCCGCATGGCACCGAAACGGCTCCTCCTTTTTACCATGGCCCTTTTTGTCATAGGTCAGGCGGGCTCCGGTCTTGCCGTCAATTTCCCCATGCTCGTCGCCTTCCGCATTGTCGTCGCCTGTGCCCATTCGATCTTTTGGGCCATTGTGGGCCCGTTGGCAACGCAGATTGTGCCGCGGGGGCATCAGCCTTTTGCCCTTTCCATGGTCGCAACGGGTACATCCATTGCCATGATCTTGGGGCTCCCCTTGGGGCGGCTCATTGGTCTTGCCCTTGGGTGGCGCATGACCTTCCTGTTCCTTTCCTTTGTTTCCCTATTGGACATGGCCTATCTGTGGCGTATCTTCTGTGCTGACGCAAGGGGCGCCTTACGCTCCATGACCTGCCCGGCCTTTTGCGAAATCCCATTGTCATGGGTGTGTCCTTCCTGGCCCTTCTGTATGCAGGCTCCTATTTCACGGTCTACAGCTACATCGAGCCCTTTCTTGAAACGGTGGCCCATTTCTCGGCCCAAGGCATTACGTGGACACTTGTCTTCCTTGGTGTCTGCGGCATCGGCGGCAGTGCTGTCTTTTTCCGCTTTTATGAAGCGCGCCGCCAGCCCGTATTTTACTTTGAACTGGGGGCCCTTCTTGCGGTCATGGTGCTCTTTTTGCCGGCAGCGTCCTTCCGCCCGACTATGCTCCTTTGCTGCATGGTCTTTGGCATGATCTTTACCATGTTCGGGACCACTATGCAGGCCGAACTCATCCGTGGCTGCCCCCAAGCGGCAGCGCCTGTTGCCATGGCTATTTATTCGGGCATTTTCAACGTGGGGATTGCAAGCGGCACCTGGCTTGGTGGACACCTTGTTTCAAGGGACCTGCTGTCCTACATCGGCTTTGCCGGTGCCGTCCTTGCTGTAGGTGCGACCCTTGTTGCCCTGTGCTTTTACGTGCCGAAAATAAAGGCAGGAAGCGGGCAGCCTTAACTTCATCATAGAACCCGGAGCAGGGGAGACGCCCTGCTTCGGGATTTTTGTTATGTAACGGCAACTAAACGGTGCAATTTGTGCGCTGAGCCAAAATATTGACCTCCTTCATATGGTATAATAGGATAGCAGCCTTAAAACAAAGGAATGCAGAAAGGATGAATCCCATGAAAGAACTGACCCCCGACCTTCTTCAGGAGTTTAGCCGGTCCTATGCCCAAAAAGACGGGGCACAGACCCTTCATACAATGCTTTATAAAACCGATATGGCGGACCTTTCCTACGTGCCGCTTAAAGGGGCGGCCCTTAAAGGCGCTTTTTCCGTGGAAGTAAAGACCCGCGGCATTACGGCCCAGGAACAGTCCGGTCGATGCTGGCTGTTTGCGGCCCTAAACATCCTCCGCGAAAAGGTGGCGGAAAAATGCAAGCTTGATGAATTTGAGCTTTCTCAGAACTACCTTTCTTTTTATGATAAGCTGGAAAAATCCAATAACGTTCTGCAGATGGTCATCGACCATGCCCATGAACCCATTAAGGGGGAGCTCATGCAGTATGTGCTCCAGGGCGTTGCCGATGGAGGATACTGGTGCGAAGCCGTTGATCTCGTGGAAAAATACGGTGTTGTCCCCAAACAGGTCCAGCCGGAAACATACCAGTCAAGTCATACGGCTCGCTTTGTGAGCACCATCAATCGCCTTGTGCGCAAAGACGCCTGGGAACTGCGGGAACTCGTTCTTGCCGGAAAGGATCCTTATGCCCGTAAGAAGGAAATGATGCAGGAAATCTACGATGCCCAGTGCATTGCTTTTGGTGAACCGGTCCAGACCTTTGATTTTTCCTATCGAGACAAGGACAAGGTCTATCATGAGGAACGGAATCTGACGCCTCTTGATTTTTATCATCAATATGTCGAAGGTTCGCTCCGGGATTACGTAGCCATTGTCAATGAACCGACGGAGATCATGCCTCTTAATAAACCCATCCAGTTCCATGGAGTGGAAAACATGGTGGGCCGCGATATGCTGGCACCTAATTTGCCGCAAAAAGAGATGGAAGCGCTCTGCGTCAAACAGCTTGAAGCTGGAGATGCCATTTGGTTTGCCTGCGATGCTGGGGCTTATGGAGCGCGGAAGGAAGGCGTTTGGGATCCTGAGAGCGTTTGCTGCGAGGCCCTTTTGGGCGGATTTTCAACAGCTATGCCCAAAGGCAGGCGCCTCGAGTATAACAGCAGTTCGGCAACGCATGCCATGATCCTTGTAGGCGTTCATTTTGATGAGACAGGTGTGCCCGACCGCTGGAAAATTGAAAATTCCTGGGGCAAGGATGTAGGCGACGGCGGTTATTTCGTCTGTTCCGAGAAATATTTCGAGGACTTTGTATACGAAGCCGTTATCCATAAAAAGCACTTGACGGAAGCACAGCGCAAGATGCTTGAAGAAGAACCGGTCATCATCAATGCTTGGGATGAGGATCACTGAAAAATTCTAAAATGTTCTTGACATTCCCCTAAAAATTGTGTAAGATATCACAGTCAGCTGTTTTAACGGAGTGGTACTCAAGTGGCTGAAGAGGACGGTTTGCTAAATCGTTAGGAGGGTTAAACCTCGCCAGGGTTCAAATCCCTGCCACTCCGCCATATTGGATGATAAGCCTTCAGGAGCAATCCTGAAGGCTTTTTTAGTTTTTACTCAGCCAAAAATTGGGCTGGGTTGATGTAGACGTGAGCTCATTGCTTTAAGTAAAGATGAATCTAAAGCAATAGGCTCATGACCTATCGTAAGATGGACCATCTCACGATTTACGATAGATGACGCCTGGGCGCTTCCCCTCCTAACCTTTTGTCGTCACCTCCAGCGCCCAGCTCATCAGGCAAGAAGCTTTTTTCAGCCTATGGACCTATACGCGGCCATCTGCGTTGTCGCCAACGTCCTCAATCGCCTCGACGTATCGGCTCTGGCCGCAAGGAAACTCGCGCGTCGCCGATTTGTTTTTGGTGGCGCCGCTTCGGAGAACCTTTGCGCAACAGATTCCGCGTCGCTGCGCTAGCGGATTGCTGGTGTCTCAGTCCGCCGTCGTCGATGAGCCGGGTGCTCCTAGCATCCGACTACGTCTAGGCCATATGTGAAAAAAGCAAATGAAAATAAAAAAGACCAAAGGAGCAACGACAAATCGTGTTTCTACGGGACTGGGCGGACCGCTACGGTCTTTTGCCTTAGAATTTCTTTGTATTTGCCTTACAAGCTCCTCCTTCCGACAAGAAACGTACCCTTCGACAACACAATTGACGCATAGCGCCAATCCGCTCCCTTTCGGTGGAGGGTGAGGAGCGCGGCGACGTTACATTACGAGCGGTAAGCGAAGAACATTTTTCGATGGTTCAAGGCTGCCTTAAGGCATGGCCTTAGCGTGCCGGCAGACCGCAAAACCCTGTTATCGAAAATTTGGTTGGCGCCCAGTACCGCAGGGACATGGTTTGGCGTCGGCATCACGGTCTTTCTCCTTATGGTCTTTTAGTATCAAAGCACCCCAGCGTCACAGTACCATAGCCTTTTCCATGCAATCCTTCGCTCGACAGTGAGAGCCGCAGGCTCGAGACAGTCATTCAGGCCCATGGCCTGAATAGACAGCTTGATAGCCGCCTTCCAAATTTCCTTCTTTTCATGTATCATAAGCATGTATCTGATTTCAATGTAAAGGAGAATCCTTATGCTGCAGGATATTGGTCAAGGTCTTTTCCGTAATGAATATATGCCGGTGCCACCCCAGAAAGAAGACATTGTCTTTTCCTTTGATGGCGGCAAGACCCTTCTTCGGGAAGGCGAGGAAGGAATCGAGGTACCCCTTGTTGGGTCGCTAAAGGAGGCAGAGCTACCCCATTTGCAGTATCTTTTTCGCATTGGGGAACGGTCTTATTACCTTTGGATGGGGAAGGAGCCGCTTCAGAAGGCGCGCTTTTCCTATGAAATCGTCCGCAAATTCCGCTTGGCCTGTCCTCAGGCCTCTGCTTTGCGGGAGAGACGGCCTATCATCTGTACCGCTGGTACCGGGACAATCGGTTCTGCGGAGTCTGCGGCCATGAGATGGTCCATGATACAGTAGAACGGGCCATGCGCTGCCCCAGCTGTGAGCATGTGGTCTATCCTAAGATTATGCCTGCCGTTATTGTCGGCGTCATCCACGAGGGAAAGCTTCTTACAAGCCGCTATGCCGGCCGGGCTTATGGCGGTCTCGCCCTTATTGCCGGTTTTGTTGAAATTGGTGAGACCGGTGAAGACACGGTGCGCCGGGAAGTTATGGAAGAGGTGGGCCTTAAAGTAAAGAACATCACCTACTTTGCTACCCAGCCCTGGGGCTTTGAATCAGATCTGCTCTTGGGGTACTTCTGTGAAGTCGATGGGGATCCGACCATCCATGTGGATCACAGGGAGCTTGCCACAGCAGAATGGATGGATGCGGAGATGCTCCAAAAAGAGGAACTTCAAACCATTACCCTAACGGCAACGATGATGGATACCTTTCGTAAAGGCCTCTATCCACCTAAAAATAAACTCTTTCGTCAAGGGAAGGAGTAATCACCATTATTTTTGACAAATGTCAGAAATAATGGTATTATATGACATATGTCAGAAAAAGAAAAGGAGGCCCATGCATGGCAGAACGAAACGGAGCCGCAGGTAGGGACTTATCCCGAGTGGAATAGCTTTGTCCCCGAAGAAGGGGAGCACCCAGAGACAGTCTTTCTTTCCATCGAGGAATTTGAGACCATCCGTCTTATCGATTATGAACATTTGACGCAACAGGCTTGTGCTGACAATATGCAGGTTGCGCGGACAACGGTGACGGATATGTACGACCATGCCCGTTTCATCCTTGCTGACTGTCTTATAAGCGGCAAGAAACTTGTCATTGCCGGAGGCACTACAAGCTCAAGGAAACCGCTTTACGAGGCAATGATTTTGTAAAACAGAAAGGACTTGATATTATGCGTGTTGCTGTTCCCTATGAAGAAGGTTCCGTGTTCCAGCATTTTGGCCGGACGGAAACCTTTAAAGTCTACGATATTGATCACGGTGCTATTGTCTCGTCCGCCCTTCTGTCCACGATGGGCCAGGGCCATGGCGCGCTGAGCGGCTTTCTGCGGGAAGCCGGTGTGGATACGGTCCTTTGCGGCGGTATCGGTGAAGGCGCAAGACAGGCCTTGGGCGCGGAAAAAATCAACTTTTATGCCGGCGTGACCGGTTTATGTGACGACGCTGCCGCGGCTTTTTTAGCGGGGAATCTTGTGTATTCAAATGAGCACGTGCCTGCGACCATCATGACCACCATGAGGTCGGCTGTCATCACAGGTAAGATCAATGGAGCAGGGAGCACCCGAGTCTTTCAGGTGCTCTTTTTTTGTGGCACCTTTTGAGAAAAAGGAGTTCATCATGGATTACCATATTCGTCCCCTGGAAAAACGGATTATACGCTGCTGCCCGATTTTCTATATGAAACAATTTATGTTCCCAAAGGACGGAAGAAGCCGTCCAAAAAGATCCTAAATATGCCCGAACTGCGACTTTATACCCATGGGTTTGGGCAAAAAGCTTCTGATTTTGGTTTTGCAGCGGAGTGGAAGCATCATGTGATTGGCACGGTATGGGCCCGCATCATGAAAGATTATTCCCATATCAATAAGGAAATTCCTTCCCTTGTCCTTTCCATCAGTGCGTCCCATAGGGGCAAAGGATTGGGCACTAGGCTTCTGACAAAACTCATGAAAGAGGCAAAGCTCATTGGCTATCCGGCCCTTTCCCTTTCGGTCCAGGTCTCGAATCCGGCACGGTTTCTCTACAAAAAACTGGGCTTTGAATCTCTGACTGTCGTCAAAGGGGAAACGGAGGAAGAAATCGTTATGGTGAAGGAATTTTCTTAAAGTCTGTGGACGCTCTCCTTTTCATTTCGTATAATAAAAGGGTATGAAATAGAAAGGACCGTTATTTATGGATCGTATTCTTCTTTTAGCGGCTGCACTCCTATGGGGCGGCACGCTGTCAGCCAGCGCATCAGCACACAGTTTCTCGGGGCTTTTTCCTTTATGGGTGTCCGCTATCTTGCGGGCTTTTTATCCATGCTGCCCATTGTCTATTGGGAACAGCGGTATCATAACCATGCCATCGACGGAGAAAAAAAGCCTTTTTCTCTTGTCCTAGCGGCGGCAATCCTTGCCATCTTCCTTACGGCGGGGACCGGTTTTCAGCAACTGGGAATGTTCTACGCGACAGCGGGCAAGGCGGGTTCATTACGAGCCTTTATATCGTCATCGTGCCGTTTTTTGCCTACTTTGTGGGGCAGCCCCTTCGTCGGACTGCTATCATCGGGAGCCTCCTTGCCATGATCGGTATGTATTTTCTTGCGTATCCTACGGATGGAGCTTCTTTTAACCGCGGTGATATCTTGATTGCCATTTGTTCCGTCGTCTGGTCTATCTATATCCTGCTTGTGGACCGCTGGGCTGTTCATTATGCAGGGTTTACCCTCGTTGCCGTGGAATTCTTTTTTGCCAGCATCTACAACCTTGTCTTAAGTCAGCTTGCTGGCGAAGTCATTACCCTGAATCATATTGAGGCAGCCCTTTGGCCAATCTTGTACTGCGGCTTTTTGGGCGGCGGCCTTGCTTATTCCTTCCAGTTTATCGGGCAGCGCGGCGTGGGACCGACCGAAGCGTCACTGCTTTTAAGTTCGGAAACTGTCTTCAGCGTCATCGGCGGCTGGCTAATCTTGGGGGAAATCCTGTCCGGAAGGGAATTGGTGGGTTGCTTGTTTATGCTGATGGGAATCATTAGCAGTCAGATTAAAATTAAATAGAACTCGGAACAAAAATTGCTCTGATTCGATGCAGTTACGTGTCATCATTGGATTTTAAATGATTGATCTTATGCCAATGATGGCATGTCCCGTCGTAACATGATACGTACCATAATCTTATGTTAAAGTCGCCCGAAATATGCCTCCGTCCGTCCCTTTTGAGGCAGCCAAAAAATTGGGCTGATTTGATGAAGTACGTGAGTCCATTGCTTTGAGAAAAATTAATCTGAAGCAACGGACTCATGGCATATCGTACAACGGAACGTTTCACGGTAGGGGATAGCTATTGCCTGGGCGCTTCCTTTCCTAACTATGTGCCGTTACCTCCAGTGCCTAGCTTATCAAAGCGGAATCTTTTTGCAATCTTCGTGCTATATGGGCCTATCTACGATGTTGCTGGCGACCTCCATTTCCTCAACGTACCGGCCTCTGGCCGCGAGGAAACTCACGCGTTGCCGCTTCGGAGAACCTTCGCGCAACAGCTCTTGCGTCGCTGCGCTAGCGGATTGCTGGCGTCTCAGGTTTGACTCGTCGCGGAGACCGCGGGCTCCTCGTACCTGGATCCATACTGAACCGAATTTACAAAAAGCAATTGGAAGAAAAGAATGGAACGGGCGGGCCAAATCGCTCTACGGGAGGGGGCCGAATTGATTTTTCAATCACACGGTCCTGTAGCCGAATCGCTTCTACAGCGTCTTGCGATTTGCGGCTTTGGCCCATTGAAAAATGATCATGCTAACCGCTCGTGATGAGACGTCGGGCAAAAATCGCCTTCCTCATCCATTCCCTACTCCTGCAAGCAAGCCTTTTCGGTGGATACCCCTGCCTTGGTAAGGCGGAAAGACCAGAAATCAAAACGATTGTAAAGCTTAAGACCATGAAACAAGTCCTAAACCGAATTTAGATACAGGTTCGGTTTAGGACTCTTCGTTTATATTTTTGTTCTTCAGAAATTGATTTTTATACAGAAATCACGACCGAATCTGGAACAACCCGCGTTCGTGTTTTCCCTCTGAGCTCGACTCGTGCAGTCGATCCGCCTTTGCCAAGGTGGGGGACCCAAACCGGGACATTTCTACAAGCTGGCATCATCAACATTTCTCGGTTTTGGTGATGGATGAGGACGCACAGTGACGTTTCCCAGCGAACGATAGTGAGGACCATTCGCCCGAGTCCCAAGCTCGCTTTGGATCGCCAGTGGAAGAGCGCAGGGACATGTTTCCGAACGAATTTAATTCGGCGCCCAGTCCCGTAGGGACACGGTTTGGCATTGGCCTCGCGATTTTTTAGCATTACAGCATCAAAGCCCCCAGCGGCCTCTAGTCCTCTTCAGAACGACAGCAAAAGCCGCAGGCTCGAGACCGCCTTTCAGGGATTAGGCCCTGAAAGGTCAACTTGGCAGTCTAAATAGTCTTTTAGTCAGCCCGATTTTTGGCTGATTTTCTCTCTCCAGCAGCCACTTCTTCCTTTCTATTCCTCCCGCATATCCTGTCAGCGAGCCATCCTTTCCAATCACTCGGTGGCAAGGATGATGATGGAAATGGGATTCCGTCCAACGGCGTTTCCCACGGCTTGGGCGGAGAAGTGGGGTTTCCCATCTTCTTTTGCAATTTCTGCTGCAATGGCGCCGTAGGTCGTAACGTTACCATAAGGGATGGCAAGGAGCTTTTGCCATACCCTTTTTTGGAAGGCTGTTCCTTTCGGTGCCAAGGGGAGCATTCCTGGATCTGGCTGTTTACCCTTAAAGTAGCACATTAGATAGGTCTTAACGGTTTTCCAAAGGGGCAGCGATTCCAAGGATTCAAAGGAGCCCTCTTCCATGGTTCCGTCATAGCGCTGGCCCACAAAATAAAGGGCCGTCACATTTTCCCCGTCACTTTGGACGGAAATATCTCCCAAGGGGGAGTCGTATATGGCTTGATAGATCATCGTTCTTCCTTTCTTTTCCTTAGCGCCATAGGCTCACGGTCGCATAACTTCTGAAAGGCCGCCACGCTTCGGCAAGGGTCAGGCGCTCTTTTGGCGTTGTTCCCGGCAGAGCATGCTTGATACCGGCATCGGTCTCAAGAAAAATATCCGGGTCTTTGAGGACACGCATGGCTATATAGTCACTTGTCCAACGGCCAATGCCTTTCAGCGCTAGGAGTGCTTTTTTTGTTTCCTCTCGGCTTCTGGTACCGTCAAGGCGCAGGGAGCCGTCCATAAGGGCCTGCGCGAGGGCCCTTATGGACGCGGATTTCGAGGAGATGATGCCGAGTTTTCCCAATTCATCAGAGAGGCTTTCTCCATAGGAAAGGATCTTTTCCGGTGTGGGGAAAAGGTGGGTGAGACCGGGATGGCCTGTTTCAATAGGTGTTCCCAAGACTGCCACAAAACGCGCGGCAAGAGTACTTGCCGCTTTCACTGTAATCTGCTGACCTAAGATGGCCCGCACAGCCGTTTCAAAACCGTCAAAGGCTCCGGGAATGCGGATTCCTTCTGCAAAAGTGCCGGGAACCCCATCATTCATGGCGTAAAGCACGGCGGCAATGGTTTCCGGAAAAGCTGCCAGGTCAAACTGCCGGGATACGCGAAAGATAACATCTGAGAGAACGGGAAGCAGCGAGTCCGAAAGGGTCAGGGTGAGGGCATTGTACTTTTTGTTGGGCGAAACGGAAATGATTCCATGATAACGCGCTCCTTTTTCCCCTGCAAGGGTTACGGTACGCTTATAGATGCCTTCCGAAACGGTCTCGATGCCTTTCATGGCACGCCCTTTCAAAAAGTCAAAAAGCGGCGACGCAAGATAGGGCGGGCGATAGGTGAGGGTGAGCGAGAGCGTCCCCAATGCAGGATGGGACGAGTCCAGTCGGCGCAGGGCTGTCGGCGTCAAGTGGTACCGTTCCTGAAAAAGTTCATTCAGTCGCCTGGTGCTGCCAAATCCTGAAGCGAGGGTAATCTCTGCAATGGGAAGGGACGAATCCTGGAGCAGGGCTTTGGCAAGAAGCAGGCGACAGGTTTCAAGATAAGTCACGGGTGTTACGTGGAAACGGTCCCAAAAGGCACGGCGCATGTGGCGACTTGAATAGCCAAAACGCGCTGCCATTCCTTCAAGGGAAAGAGGGGTGCTGGCGTGGGACCACAGGTAAGCGCCCATCTTTTCCGCAAGGCTGTCCGTTCCTAGAAGGCTTGCTGAAAAGGAAGGCCGTTCCGGGTGGCAGACGAGGCAGGGCCGATAGCCTGCTGCTTCCGCCTCGGCCGCGCTTTCAAAAAAATCACAGTTTTTTGCACTGGCCCGTCGGGCCGGACAAATGGGCCGGCAGTAGATGCCCGTTGATTTGATTCCAACAAAAAGCACACGTCGTAGGACGTGTCGCGGCTGCGGTAGGCTCATAGGCTTCTTTGACGGGTAACTTCATAAGCGGGGAACACCTCCTTTTTTCACACTATACCACGATTCCACGAAAAAAGCTCGCGGTTTTCGGACATGGATAGGTAAGGGCTTTTCCCTTCCTGCGTTGCAAGACGCTTCAATTTATGGTAAAATTTTGTGGTTTATCAAAGCGGGCATGGGTCCGCCATAGAAAAGAGGAATTTGCTGCTGTGAACAAGATAGGAATCATTGTGAATGCCGATGATTTTGGCCGTCACGAGCTCATCAATGGAGCCGTTCGGGAAGGCTGCCAAAATGGGCTTATCCGTTCGGCAACCCTTATGGTCATGGGGAATGCCTTTGCTGATGCTGTAAAGACAGCCAAGGAGCTGCCTGAACTCGGTGTCGGGGTTCATTTGACCGTTGTGGATGGTACGCCGATCCTAGCGCCAAAACAGATTCCTTCCCTCATTGACCCCAAGACGGGCCGCTTTTACGCAGACCACGGGGCCTTTGTCAAAGCCTATGCGAAAGGGAAAATCCGGATGAGCGATGTGCGCCACGAGTGGGAAGCCCAGATTGAGAAGTTTCTTGCTTCCGGCCTCATTCCGACCCATGTGGACAGTCATCAGCATATGCATGTCCTGCCTGGCCTTATCGATGTGGCCCTTGACCTGTGCGCCCGCTATATGATCCCTGCCATGCGAATTCCTTCCATCCCCGTGGATTTGCGTCAGACGACGCTTAAGAACCTGGGCGAACAAATTGGCCGTACGGGGCTTCACGTTCTTGCCGAACGGGCACGAAAGAAGGCTAAAGCCTTTCAGCTTGTCGTGCCTGATGCCTTTGGCGGCATCGTAGCAGGACGGGCCGTGGATAAAAGACCATCCGACAGATCCTTTTAAGTCATTATCAAGGGGTAACGGAAATCATGGTCCATCCTGGTCTTGATGACGCCATTCTTAGTGCCGATGCGCACTGGGACCACAGCTTTGAAACGGAACTTGCGGCTGTGACCGACGAGGGAAATCGCTCCATTTGTGAAGCTCTTTCCATTCATGTCATGAATTTCAGGGACCTTGTGGAAGAAAGGAAACAGCCATGATCTATACGGTAACACTCAATCCGTCCCTTGACTATATTGTGGACGTGGAAAACCTTACGGTTGGCGCCATCAACCGAAGCACGAAGGAAGCCATTTACCCCGGCGGCAAGGGCATCAACGTGTCCATCATCCTTTCCCGTCTCGCGCCGAGACAACGGTAATTGGCTTCAAAGCGGGCTTTACAGGGGAAAACCTGGAGCACCTTGTCCAAAAAGAAGGCATCAAGGCTCAGCTTCTTTCGGTTGAAAAAGGCTTTACCCGCATCAACGTGAAAGTGCGGGGAAAGGAAGAGACGGCCATTAACGGCGCCGGACCAGAAGTGGCGGAAAAGGAATTAGCTGACCTTACAACCCGTCTTGAAGGTCTCGGAAAAGATGATACCCTCGTCCTTTCCGGGAGTGCACCTAAAAAAGCTGCCGATACGCTCTACGCAGATCTTGCAGCGAGGATGGAAGCCCGCGGCACACGCTGCGTTATCGATGCAACGGGCATGCTTCTTACAAAAGCGCTGCCCTATCACCCCTTCCTCGTAAAACCCAATCTAGAAGAACTCGAGGAAATCGTAGGTAAAAAGCTTGATGGTCTTTCTGCCATCGAAATCGCGGCGCAGCAGATGCAGCAGCTGGGAGCGCGGAATGTCCTTGTCTCCTTAGGCGGAGAGGGTGCCCTTCTTATCGATGAAAAAGGCCATGCTCATCACCACAGGGCCCCAAAGGGAAAAGTCCTCAATACAGTTGGTGCCGGTGACAGTATGGTCGCAGGTTTTCTCGCAGGGTACGAAAAGACCGGTGATTATGCAAAGGCTCTCCATTGGGGCATCTGCGCTGGCAGTGCCACGGCCTTTACAATGCATTTAGCAAGTCAAGCGGCGATGAAAGAACTGATTGAAAAGGGAGAATGACATGAAAATCACGGATCTGCTCAAAAAAGAGAGTGTCCTCTTAGAAGGTCACGCCACTGACAAAAAAGACGCCTCCATACCTTGGTGGGTCTCATGGCCAAACAAGGAAACGTCGCCGATGTGGAAACGTACGAAGCCTGCGTTCTTAAGCGGGAAGAAGAGGGCAGTACAGGTGTTGGCGAGGGCGTTGCCATTCCTCATGCCAAGACGAGTGCTGTCACACGTCCTGGTCTTGCCTTTATGCGCTGCCTTGATGGCGTGGAATTTGATTCCCTCGACGGACAGCCAGCAAAACTCTTTTTCCTCATTGCCGCACCGGACAGTAAGGACAACGTCCATTTGGACGTATTGAGCCGCCTGTCGACGCTCCTCATGGACCCTGATTTTATTAATGGTCTCATGGCTGTAACAAGTGAGGACGAACTTTTTGCTCTCATCACAAAAGCTGAAGCGGAAAAGTTTGCTGACGAAGAGCCGGCAGAAGAAGCCACTCCTGCTGTGGCAGGGGATAAGAAGGCACCCTATCAGGTCCTTGCCGTCACAGCCTGCCCGACGGGCATTGCTCACACTTATATGGCGGCCGAAAGCCTGGAGCAACATGCGGCCAAAAAGGGTATTTCCATCAAAGTTGAGACCAACGGCCAAAGCGGCATCAAGCATGCCCTCACGGCTGAAGAAATCGAAGGGGCGGAAGGCATCATCGTCGCTGCTGATAAGTACGTTCCCATGAACCGCTTCAAGGGAAAACGTGTCGTCATCGTAAAGGTTGCGGACGGTATCAATAAAGCGGATGCCCTCCTTGATGAAGCCCTTTCGGGGAAGGTCCCCATTTTTGAAGGGGAGACCGGCGGAAGTAAAACCGCAGCGGAAGAAGCCGCAGAAAGCGGTGCCCGTAAGATCTATAAGCACCTTATGGACGGCGTTTCCCATATGCTGCCCTTTGTCATTGGCGGGGGCATCCTCATCGCCCTTCCTTCTTGCTGATATGAGTGCTGCGGGGACGGCCCAGTTCGGGAACAGCACGCCTTTTGCGGCCTTCCTCAAAAATACGGGGAGCATGGCCTTTGGCTTCATGATGCCCATGCTCGCAGGCTTCATTAGTCAGAGCATTGCCGACAGGCCGGGTCTTCTTGTCGGTATCATGGCCGGCGCCTTGCAAGTGCGGGCGGCAGTGGTTTTTTTGGGGCGCTTATCGGCGGTTTTGCAGCCGGCTACCTCATTCTTCTATTAAAGAAACTCGTAAGCGGTTTGCCTCAGTCTCTGGAAAGCCTGAAACCAATTCTCATCTATCCCGTCATCGGTCTCCTTCTCATTGGGGCTCTCATGGCTGGCGTCATCAACCCTGTCATGGCTTCCTTTAATCAGTGGGTGACTGGTTCCCTGGCTCATATGGGCGGCACGAGCAAAGTTCTCATGGGCTTTATCCTGGGTGGTATGATGAGCATTGACTTTGGCGGGCCGCTCAACAAGGCTGCCTATGTTTTTGGCACGGCTTCCCTTGCTGGCGCCGATGGGTCCGCCGTTTCATCCCCCTTCATGGCTGCTGTCATGATAGGCGGCATGGTGCCCCCCGTAGCCATTGCCATTGCAACGCAGTGCTTCCGCAGCAAGTTCACGGAAAAAGATCGCAAGTCCTTTGTCTCGACTTTTGTCATGGGTCTTGCTTTCATTACGGAAGGGGCCATTCCTTTTGCTGCAGAAGATCCGATGAGGGTCATCCCGTCATGCGCCATTGGTGCTGCGGTAGCAGGGGCCCTCAGCATGTACTTTGGCTGCTCTGTGCCCGCGCCGCACGGCGGAATATTTGTCTTTGGCGTTGTCCAAAATACCGGCATGTATCTCGTATCCCTTGCTGTAGGCTCCGTCGTTGGGGCGGTCCTTCTGGGGTGTTTTAAAGAAAAAAAGTATAAGTTCATAGAGGCTGTGAAAAATGATGTGTACCCCAAAAACTGGACGCATATAAATTAGTTAAATGGCATTAGTGGATGTTTCCCGATATATTTCGGGAGGCATCCATTTTGTTTTTTCTGAATCCTTCCTTGTTGAAATAATGAATGTATTCTTTCACTGCTTTAGCAAATACCTTGAACGAGGTGTATTCTTTTTCGCTTACCGTAATGACATTTCATTTTCATCCGACCAAAAAAGGTCTCCATAATACTGTGTCATAGCAGTTG
>ENA-OQCE01000040-OQCE01000040.1-human-gut-metagenome-genome-assembly--contig:-NODE-40-length-50631-cov-4.343161_pt1 | contig 50631 bp, 59 predicted proteins | sample MGYA00242495_ERZ504572 | MGnify/ENA primary metagenome ERZ504572 (study PRJEB26092, sample SAMD00036228) | human gut metagenome | host: Homo sapiens | study: EMG produced TPA metagenomics assembly of... | reverse complement strand
CCGTCCCTGTCCTCGTCGCCCACGGAAAGGCGGGAGTAAAGGGCTGTAATTTTGCTATAATCAGTCATGTGCATAACCTCCTGTGCGTCCATGTATGTGTCATTTACACTTAAAATTATGCACTCCATCTTGCTGAACCGTACTCAACTCCCTGCCGGAATTTCTTTGCATTTTTCGCTTTATAATAAACTACCATACGAAAGCCTATTCCGCATCCCACTCCTACCAGTAAATTTCTCGGCAGAAAACTTGGTAGCGGATTATGGAACGCACCTCCAATCCCATTGATTGTGTCCAACACCTTCTGTAGTGTATTGTCACCTGCCTGCTGTCCATACAGCCATGAAACCTTATTCAGAACATATCCAAAAATCACATAGGGAGCGCATTTCAGGGCAAGCTGTTTCTTATTTACCCCTTTTGTTTTTTCTTTGAGTGTTTTCGGAATTGACTGTAAATCCTTTTTAATTCCGTCAATGACCTTGCTTATAAGCTCTGTCCCCGGTCCTTATTTTTCTCTCTGCTTCGCTCCCTATTCTTATTCTGTGCAACAATCTTCTGAAGTCCTTTCAATTTCTGTCTGAGTGACGGACGCTGCTGTTTTTTCTCATTAACTTTGACAAATTCCTTGAATGCCTGTGCAATCACATCGGCATCTTTGCCCTTGAAAAATACAAGGTATTTTGGCGGCTCCATGGTCTTATCCCGCTTTACAGCGAAATCTACATTGTACTTTCTCGCTACACGCTCAAAAGCCTTAATGTTATCATCCGTGACCTCTATGGACTTCGCACCCGCCCCCTGACCGACCAGCTTTTTCACCGGTATTTTCCCGTGGGAAGGCTCTTTATGCTTCTGATGCTCCAGATACATCTTCATTGCCTTCTGGAGAACACTTGCGGTCAGTTTGGATGTCTTGATTGCAAGGGCAATCGTTTTTTGTGTTGTTTCCTCCTGCATAAGCACCTCCGATCTGCATCTTCTTGTGCGTATGCCCCTCTAAGGTGGAACATACAGCCGATGTAATAAATACCTCATAATCCTCCTTTCCGCTTCTGGACATCGTATCCAAAAGCAATAAAAAGGGCAGCTACAAGTCTTTCGACTCATAACCGCCCTAACGCTGTTGTATATTATTTCGTCTTGCCAACTTGAAATTTTCTAAACATGCTACTTCCACTAAAATTCAAAAACTTTAGCATCTGCCACTTGATTCAAATCATATACCAACATATTCTGAATTTCAGTAAACGCCTCATTAGTTACCACCCATCTTTGAATAACAGGTTGATTCATATAAACACTATTTCCAATTTCCGTTCTTAAGCCGTAATAATACTCAAATCTACCTATCATTTTATTATTTGAATCGACTATCTTTAAACCATCATCAAAAACAATTTCCCATCCGAAATAATTTAGTGCACATTTTGAAAACATACACATAATATTACTGCCTTTAAAACTCTCTACTCCTACATTATGCACAAGTAAGTTACAATGTTTTTCCTCCACAAATTCTTCACTTCGATGAATTAAAAGTCTTGCATTTCTTTCACAAACATATAAAGCAAAATCTCTTTTCATCATAGGGAAATCAATATATGTGGTCATAAAGCCTAAAGACTCTTTATCTGTTCAGTATATCTATGAGTATTATCATACCCCGTCTCAATTAAACTGTCATACCATTCCAAGATATCGCTTAAACTATATTCCTTATGAGAAGCATATCCTATAACAGACCATTTTGCCTTTTCCCGAACAGCTGTAGTGTCGATATAATTTTCTAATTGATATTTTTCAACCAAATTAAGAATATCTTTGATAATTCTATTTCTTTCACCTATGGGATTGTCCCAAACTCTGCCTTTTTCTCCGAGCCAATCCTGATACCAAGCAGTTAGTCTTTCTACATTATCTCTATAGAAATACCACCCTGCATCCATAACTTGATGGATTGGATTATTTTCAAATATTTTTTCACATATATTTGAGATAGCTGATTTATACGCCTCGCTTTCCTGTGTTGCCAATATAATATACGCTTTTAAAATCAATGATGATATATTTCTTATCTGCAAATCCGTCACTCGTGGGAACCACTCTTTAATCATCACTAATGATAAGATCCGTTCCATCTCACATAAATGTTCTGCAAACTTCTGCCCATTATGTTTTGCATGCAACCAATATCCAAGATAGCAAAGACAATTAAACCATACACCATAATAACCTCTGTCCCTATGCGAGTTCTTTGTCAAAAATTTATCTAATACCCTTTGGGATACTATGAGTCGATCCACTGCAGGCTGTAAATAACTCACTACAACAGCATATATACTGTAATAATATATTTCATGCTCAAAATCTCCATGTGGTAATTCAATGCCTTGAATTTTATTATATACTTCTTCTCGCTCATATTTATCATATTTTTCTATATTTCCAGAAACTATTCTCATAAAAAGATCGAAAAACAATCCTAATTTGCTATGTACAAGTACATCCCTGTTTACCTTTTCAATAATACTAATTGAGGAAAATTTCAGCTCTTCAATTAACTCTATTAAAATATCAATTAAAACATTCGGTCTAACAGCAATATGGCTAATACTGATAAGGGCTGTTTCTAATTCTTTATCTTTATAATTTAAAACGGATTCATGCCAGAATGATTCACATAACCCACGCATAAAAACAGTTATTTCATCATTCCACTCAGATTCCTTTTCAAGCATACTATATTGCTTTGACCAACAGATCAATTACCTAATCATCTGAAATTTCTTTTGCCTCTGTTGATATCATAATATAGTCCTGATTTCTTGTATCCAACATTCCTTTGTCTTTTAAGACAGCCCAAAGATTCAATACAGTTAATCCTTCAAACCAACGATTAAATAAATCAACAGCTCTTTCCTTTTTTCCTGAATAATACAAAACTCTGGCATACGATAATACATCTGAAATCAAATGTACATCCCATTGATTTATTGGTTCCACATAACACTCATATGGAGCCACACCTACATACTGCCTTGCATCCCTAAATTCAGAATTCTCTATTTCATATTTAGTATCTTCAAGCTTATCGATTGTGAGAATGGCTGTAGACAAAGATTGCAACTTATCATAATCAATTACTTTTTGCAAAAACAGTCTTTTCATTATGTTGTTCGATATAGAGGTTAATTCAAAAAGCTCAACACCATTAACATAAGCCTCGATAACAAACTTACCTGAAAACACATCAACTATTTCTGCTTCTCTTTTAGCCATAGACATTAATCTTACAATATCAAAATAATAGGCTTGACTTTTATCCTCTTTATACAAATAGTAATCAGTCAACGAGTTGCCTATTTCCCGCGTATGCTCATCATCGATATTTACAATATTTGACAAGAAAACTTTCACGTCATTATGTAAAACATGATATTTACCCGATTCCTCCACAATCAAAGGTTTTAATGTTTTCAACACATTATTCCAAGCAACGACAGGTATATCAAGTTCATTAAATATTTCTGCTAACATCTGTCCATCAACACGCTCATTCAAGAACGCAAAAACACCTGCCAATTTGTAATCCACAAAATCATACTGTTTTAATGTGCCAACAGCATCATTCCATATGTTGGAATAATATTCTTCAATATTTCCGCTTAGTTTTCTGTCTGATAATTTTCTTTCTAACTCCATTGCATCTGCACATTGACTTGCCTCATATACAGCAAAAATGGCAGCCAAAGTATTCTTTTCAGAGTATTTTTCAACAATATCCGTAATCGCATTATATTCACTACGTCTAGTGTCAGATATCTTTTGAGTCACAAGTGATAATATATCCCCTCTCTCAATTCCTGGCACATCTAAACGTTTTACATTATCATCTTTTCTCTTTAACCATAATGGATAATTCGGATAAGACTCTTGAGGTTGTCCGGATATCAACAATTTTACATTATCTGGAATATATTCTGGTCTAGGTAATGTAACCAAAAATGTTTCTGATACAATTCCTGCACGTGCAGCATGATCAATTCCGTCTATTGCAACAACAAATGTACATCCGGTATCTCTTGCATACGCAGATGCTATTTCAAAAAAACGCTTTTTCATCTCTTCCAATGACATAAAACAGTTTTGCAATGGCACATTGTATTTATGCAAAGAACCTTTTAAACACTGTTTTAGTTGGCTAAACATCTCGTTCCAGAAATGTTCCTTTTTTACCCTTTCTGATACATCCATCGGCAAGTATTCTTTATCCGGTTGAATAGGTTCATAAGCGTAATACCGAATTTTTATAATACTGTCTCTCTTATTACATAGCTTACTGACTATATTCGTTTTTCCAGTTCCCGGTATACCTGAAAGGAAAAGAACTTTTTCATTTCCAAACAATAATTCTTTTTCAATCTCTTCTACAAAATCTTTACGGCTATCAAAAAATGGTTCAGCAGGTATTAGTTCATGATTATACGGAGAAATATAATCATCAATGGATAATGCTTCATATACATCTTCCACATAAATTCGAGAAGTATTTCTCACAGAGGTTGTCCACTTCCTTAATGCATGATCAAGTTTTCCTAATAATTTGTCTGCATCATCCAAAGTAATCCTAAATGCTATAGATAAGTGGCTTAATACTTCATTCTCTATTTCTTGTAAATCCTTCTGCTCTGTTTCAAGCTGTAATAATCTTAAAAATTTTAATTTATCATCATTACTTTGAATTCCACTGAGCTGTGTTTTCCATTCATTCCATGCTTCAGGATATTCTTCAAATATAATATCTTCAAAGTTTTTCGCAAATTTAATCTTTTCACTTAATTTTTTCCAAAATACGTCAAGTGCTGGTCTTACAAATTTTTCCTCACCCTTTGTCGAAGAACTTACTTGACCTTTTCTTCTGTTCGTAAAGACTTGTGGAACAACTTCCGTATATTTACGGCTCTCTTCTTGCCATGAATCTGCCAATTCAGCTAATAATGATTTACTTGTCTTTTTCGCAGAATAGACTAAATCTGCAAATGTCAACGTATCATTTGCTCTCGTGTGTTTAACCTGTATACATAGTACTCTTCCATCGCTATATGTTACTACAACATCATCTAATCCCAATCCTACATTTGCTTGCAATTCAACATATTCTATATTATTATCTTCATTTAACATATTGATAATCTGTTGCTCACCCACAGACCACTCATACCAATATGGATCTCCCATTCCTGGCTTGGTTTTTTCTGTATAATTCATCTTTCACTTCTCCTTTTTCAGCTATTCCCCTGCTCTTTGTCTCATCTACTTCTTTTTACGTCATCTGTCTATTTTCTTGCTATTATATCTAGATCCAATTTTTTCTTTAATCTTAACTTAATTTAAGTTATCCCCTGCAAACTAAAGTCTCAATAATTTAAAATCAACAGGCTTTTTCATATCTTTTATCTATAAATCAATAATTTAACGTACCATACTAACTAGAGAACAAGTGCAAAACTCTGCATACATCTTATCATCTTCCAACCTTATATCATCAAGTAATAACGCCTGAAACAAAACATCCCACACCTTCACTAAGCTTACCATTCCATACTCTTTTTCCGTATAGCCTTCAATCTGCTTCTTCTGCAAAGCAGCTTCCTTTCTTGCCACCAGACAATGCGTATACAATGCCATAATATATTTATCTGATAACAGAAAGGCATATGTTTCATTCCCTTGATATGTATATCGGCACTTCTCCAGATTTTCTTGTGACATATTAAAATAGCATCTGACCGTTTCCAAATATACATCTCCATTATACTGCAGATTTAACTTCTTTGCATACCTTTTAATTCTTGCGAATATATTATTTCTTTCGATTGCCGTTCGGGTTCTCTTGAATACAGGTTTTCTTCCACGCAAATCCATATACACATTATTCAAAATAGTTTTTCCGGCATATTGTCTGAAATCCCTTATTCTTAACAAATAGGATAACACATCTTCCAATTTTTTCTCTGAGGTTATCTCCTGATACGAATAATCTCCAAATTCAATATGATCCAGCTTTAAAGGACTGCTCCCCTTTGCAATTTCTCGTTCCATTACTCTATTGATATCTCTCATTGATTCCATACTCTCTCCTTCCCACTTCTGGTCACAATGTCCAAAAGTAAAAAAGGACAGCTATAAGATTTCTCCCATAACCGCCCTACCGCTGTTAATCTTTATTATTCCATTTCAGCCACCTTTAAAAATATGTCCCTTCGTTTTTTACATTATATCTCTACGATCACACTTTTGGACATCGTGACCAAAAGTGCCTGCAATCATCTTTATTATCTCCACAAATACTGCGATCATCCTTGCAATTACGATGATACCACCTATCAGACCACCAATGACGCCATTGAATGCCAACACCCCAATGCTTCCGGCAATTCCAAAATTTTTAGGGATGAAGAACATACACATTTTCCGAATCCCATAGGGAAAACCTACCATAATCCAGAAAAGGAAGTAATCAAATCCGTTTTCCTGTTGGCATACCGGATAACACATCAGTATCCATAAAACAAGTATCAGTACCGGAACGATAATCTTAAACAATACCCTTTTCATGCCAGCCTCCCCCATACATATCATGCTGCACTTCCTGCTGATAATAATGATTTATTGTTGATGGCGCATTATACAGTGCCGTAACCATGTATGCCTTAATGTTTGAAATTTTTGTTGTCGTGTCTTTCATACACCCCATCACATACTCCAGATGACTGCTCCTCAGCTTTAAGAATTTTGACTTTACAAGCTCATAGGGATACTCCTCCCCCGCAATCCGTATCATAGTCCGCTTTACACATACAACCTCACAGATCAATTCAAATAATTCATCATACAGTTCCCTGTCATTTATTTCATCATATTTCATGTGATGATCGTACTCAATATTTTCTTTGATAATCTCTATGTATGCATCTGCTCCATCCATCCTATCATCGGTCTGATTTTCTTCACCGGATGGATAGATTGGATTGGTATAACTCATATCAGTATAATTTATATCAGTCTTATTATAGTTAGTATAAATAGGGGCTAAATCTTGAACCTCTGCAAGTTCAGTTTCTGAACCTCTTGAAGTCTGCTTTTTATACTTCTGGTGGTTCAGATTCTGTACCTCCTGAAGTTCAATTTCTGAACTTCTTGAAGTATCAATATTAGACTTCTTGAAGTTCAATTTTTGAACTTCTGTGGATTTTCCAGTATTCTCAGGCTCTTTTACCTCCTGTTCCGCTGACATTGTGGCAAAGTTTTTCACATAGATAATATCCGGTTTGCCAAGACCTCTGCGCTTTTTTTCAATCAACCCAATCCCTTTTTCGGAATCCAGCTCTTTCATAATCTTGACACAGGTTGCTTTCGCACATCCCAAATCTTCCATAATCGCATCCACCGTATAAATGATATACGCCCTGTTTTCCTCGTCTAGCCATCCATTTTTCATAGACAGTGACATCCGATCGAGCATCAAGCCATACAGGAGCTTGGCATCGCTGCTAAGCCCCTTGAACCGCTCATCCTTAATCAGCAACCGGGGGACACGATAAAAAGAGAACTGGTCTGCTTCAATTCCATAGTAGTAATCAAATTTTTGTATTCTCGTTCACTTTTTCATGCCTCCTTTGCTGCTTATTTCTCACTGTTTGAACTATTCCACTCATCCAATAGCTGATAGATAACATTTTCAATCTGCTCATTGGAATAATCTGCTGGAAAATATCTGCTGATCTTGTCTGCCTTGATGGTTACTTTTCGCTCTATCGGTTTCGGTTCTGTCAAGATCAGCCTTACCATCGGTAATGTCAGTTCATCACTTTTTCCATACTCCTTCAGCCTTGATACCTGTACTGTTGAAATGATCACCCCTGTTTCTTCAAGAACAACTTGCACCCACTCCTGTTGCTGTTCTGTCAGAAATGACAGCTCTACACCCTGCACGATTCCAATTTTCTTTTTATCGACCATATCTAAAAGTGCATCCGATAAGTGGGCAAGGTAAATATATCTTTGTACTGTTTTTGCACTCTCTCCTGCAGTTTCCCCAACCTCATCCAGACTGTTGCCTTTTCCTTTTTTACCCTGATGTTTTACAGCTTCATATTTCATAAAATAAGCTTTTGCCTTTTCACTCGGAAGAATATCTTCCCTCTGAATATTGCTGTCCACCATGATAATTGTAGCTTCATCATCCGTATAATCACGGATGAACATCGGCATTGTAGTAAGTCCGACAAGCTCACAGGCATGTCTCCTGCGATGTCCGGCAATAATCTCATAGCCGCCATCTTTCATTGGTCTGGCAATGCCTGGCATCAATACTCCATGCTCCCTGATGCTTTCCATCGTTTCCTGCATCTTTTCATCATCCAGTACCTTAAACGGGTGTCCTTTGAACTCATGCAGTTCTGACAATGCGATTTCCTGTACCTGCTCTGTTCCTGTCTGTGGCTGCTCCGTTCCAAATAAATCATCAAAGCTGTTTAACTTTACCTTTGCAGCACTTCCTGTCTTACTCATTGCCAAGCACCTCCTCCGTCAGTGATTGGTAGGCACTTGCTACCTTGCCATTCGGATCGTGCTTATAAATGCTTACACCTTCCGCAGAAATTTCCGCAACTCTTACTGACATTGGAATACTGTTTTCAAATATCCGCACTCTGCTTCCATAATTTTCAATCAGCAGATTGCTGATGTCTCTGGCATAATTGGTACGATTATCAACTATTGTAAGCAAAATTCCCTCAATCTCCAGTTTCGGATTGATCTGTCTCTTTACTTTTCCAATAGTTTTAATCAGCTGTTCCAGACCTTTTACCGGCAGATACGCTGCTTGTACTGGAATCAAGATACTGTCCGCACTGGTAAAAGCATTTATCGTAATCATGCCGAGTGATGGCATACAGTCAATCAGAATGTAATCATAGCGGTCTTTCTGCTGTTCTATGTAGGTACGAAGCACCGTCTCCCTGCTCATAACATTCACAAGTGAGGTTTCCAAACCAGAAAGCTCGATATTTCCCGGCATGAAATCCACCCCCTCCTCATGTCTTAAAATGCCGTACTCCGGTTTTATTTCCTCATCATTGATAATGGATGCCATAATGGTTGCAAGTGTAATTTCCAGTCTGTCCGGCTCCCGAATACCAAGACTTGCCGTAAGACTGCCCTGTGCATCTGCATCTATCAGTAAAACTTTCTTTCCCTGTTTTACCAGTCCGATTCCTAAATTGCTTGTTGTGGTGGTCTTTCCAACTCCACCCTTCTGATTTGCGATTGCTATTACTTTACACATGATAAATTCTCCTATTCTCTACTATTTTGCTTTTATCTGCTGCTCTTTACATTGCTTTTCTGCACTTCCGCATAAGCTCTGTAATATTTGTTTGTCCCTTTATTGCTATAAAGCTCTGATATCTCCAGAACTTCTACTTTTGGATGACGCTGTAAGATTTTCTGAAACCACACAATGTCATTCTTCGTTCCCATCAATCTGACTTTTAACATTAGTCTGCTCCTCCAAATAAGGCATACAGTTCCCGGTTATAAGTCGCATACTCCGGATAGCGGATCTGTATCGCCTGCCAAAAGAAAGGTGCATAGGCACAGCAGAACAAATCCTCCACTGTATACTGCCTGCACTCGTTTACCTGTTCCTCTGTTTTTGTGTAATCATCTACACTCGGTGTGCCATTGCAATACAGGTTAAATGCTATTCGCACCACCTTCATACTGCCACTGGTCTGCCAGCCTTCATGCAGACACTCAGTTTTTACACATCCCGTCTTAAAATCATAGATGCTATCAACATTTCTTCTCGTATCATCGCTGATACCAAGGCAATAGCAAAGTGCCTTGTGGTACACATCCTGATAGCGTACCTCTTTTAATTTTTCATAGTAGAATTTTTCATGTGCTTCGCTGATAAAATTGATTGTCTGTTCCTTTTTGTTTTCTGCTCCTAACGCTGTGTTGTTCATAGTGAACCTCCTTTTAAATTGAATTGAAAAAGGCACTCCTAATGGAATGCCCTAATATAAAATAGGGACACTCTTTCAAGTATCCCTACGTTCTATCAACATATCTGATAGTTCTCTATTTACTTTCATATTCAGAATTCTTTGTGTTCCCACAACCGAGGTCTAACGCTACAACAACAGTCACCTTCCTCACAAGCTCTTTTTCCTTGTGATTTTCAGCAATCCTGTTGAAGCTGAAAAACTCTACAAAGTGCGTAAATTCAAGGATTTCTACATATCCTTTCTGTGTAGTCCTACCACAGTCTCCACATGCACGGTATTCGGAAACATATCCACGCAGCATATCTTCTCCACTCTATACCTCTGTCCATAAATATCTGCAAATCCCTTGCCAGGCTTGTAGTTTACATGAAATATAAACCATATTCTCAACACCATACTCTATGATTTTCCCGATAGCCTTCGGATGGATACCGTCTCGTGGTGGATCAAGAATTATATAATCCGGTTTTTCCTCTATCTCATCAAGCACCTTGAGGACATCACCTGCGATAAATTTACAGTTATCAAGACCATTAAGAGCTGCATTTTCCTTTGCTGCGCAAACTGCCTCCTCAACTATTTCGACACCTACTACTTCCTTACACACCGGTGCCATAAGCTGCGCGATGGTGCCGGTTCCGCTGTAGAGGTCGTAGACTGTTTTACCGTTTAGCGAATCCTTGTCATCTCCCAGGATAAACTCTCTCGCTGTCTCATAGAGCACCTCCGCTCCGAGTGAGTTGGTCTGGAAAAATGAGAATGGTGTGATTTTGAATTTCAGACCTAAGAGTTCCTCGTAGAAATATGAATCTCCGTAGAGCACCTCTGTGCCCTCGTTTTTGACCACATCTGCCACGGTGTCATTTTTTGTGTGTAAAACGCCCTTAAATCTGCCGTCATAGTGCCTGGTCAAAAGTTCATATCTAAAGCCAGCGAGCAGCTCCTCCTCGTTGAAGCCCTCTGTCTGTGTGGTGGTGACAAGGTCGACCATGATTTCACCGGTTTTTGTTGCCTTTCTGACAAGCAGATGCCGCAGGTAGCCCTTGTGTGTTGCTCTGTGGAAATATGGGATATTGTTTTTTGAAAAATAATCAAGTGTTACCTTTAATATTGTCCTGAAATCCTCATCCACTATCTGACAGTCCGATACTGTCACAAGGTCATAAAAGCTTCCTCTTTTGTGCATGCCAAGCGCAAGAGGGCCATCCTTGTACTCATCACCGAAGGAAAATTCCATCTTGTTTCTGTATTCACTCTTTTTCGGACTTCCATGTATCCCTATAAACTCATATCCTGCCTCTTTTTCAGTTCCGATGGCATCCGAAATGAGCTTTTTCACCTGGGTAAGCTTCATATCAAGCTGCTTTTCGTAAGGCACTGTCTGATATGTACAGCCCCCGCACATTCCAAAGTGAGGACATGGCTCTTCTGTCTCCAGAGGCGATTTCTCAATTACCTCCATGAGTCTGCCCTCTGCTCTTTGATGCTTTACTTTATTTACAACAAATTCCACCTTCTGTCCCGGAATTGTATTTTTCACAATTACTCTTTCGCCGTCATCTGTAACGGCTATTCCCTTGTTTGGGAAGTCTACTCTTTCTACGGTTCCTGTTCCTCTAAATCCTTTTTTCATGTAATTCTTATCTCTCTTTATACTTTATTATTCCTTTGTATGCCTGACTGCAAATGCCTTGCTTCACACATAAAGAAAAATGAGGACTACATATGTAGCCCCCATTATCTAAAAACGATTATTTCTCTTCTTTAGTCTTTGGTGCCTCTTTTTCCTCTTCAGCATCATCATCGTCTTCATCCTCGAAGAAATCATCATCGAATTCATCATCATACTCATCATCGAAATCATCTAAATAATCCGGTGTGAAAAATCTGTAGATACCATATGCCGCTGCTGCAACTGCAACTAATACACCAATGATGGCAAATATGATAACAGCCTTGGAAGGCTTCTTGTCTTCCTCTTCTTTTTTGAGAAGGTCATTAAGCTTTGCCATGCTGAGCTTCTCTGCAAGCTTGTTGTCCTTTAATAATTCTTCAACTTTACTCATAATTCAATCCGCTCCTTTTCCAAAAGTAATTGTCAAATGCTATTTGTTAAATCCATTATAGCATATTATATCCAATTTTCCTATAAAAATTACAATAATTTTAGTCAATTTTTTTCAATTTGGCAAATGAAGCAAACATCTTTTTGGTACCAGCCTTGTCAAAGTCCACAGTGACCTCATAATCCCTGCCGCCTTCTACAATTGCCATGACCTCTCCCGCGCCAAACTTGATGTGCGATACTCTGTCTCCTACCTTATATGAAAGGCCTCCGGTGGTATTGGCACTGGCAAAAGACTTCTGGTTGCTCACAGGTGTATAGACAGGTGTCCTTGTACGCTGTGTATTAAAGGTGGTTGCATACTCTGTGCCGTATGTAGGCGTCTTTTTGAAGGCTCCTTAGCCTTTCTGTACGTGCTCTGCGAATTTCTTTCAAGGTCATCATCACGGCGCTTTGGCTCATAAACCTCGCCTGCCATAAGCTCGCGTGGAATCTCCTTCACAAATCGCGATACCTTGTTGAACTGTGTCTCTCCACGCACCATGCGCATACGTGCAGATGTGATGGTCAGATGCTCCTTGGCTCTCGTGATACCAACATAGGCAAGACGCCTTTCCTCCTCTATCTCGCTTGCCGCATCATCACTAGTGATTGACATATAGCTTGGGAAAAGACCATCCTCCATGCCCGCCAGATACACATTCGGAAACTCAAGTCCCTTAGCACTGTGCAGAGTCATAAGAACCACATAGTCGCTGTTTTCGTCAAGACCGTCTATATCGGCTACAAGCGCTACCTCCTCCAAAAAGCCACTGAGAGTAGGATTCTCCTCCCCCTGCTCGTAATCAACAGCCTTGTTTATAAGCTCATCAATATTCTCAATACGCTGCTCTGCTTCATCCGTGCCCTCTGCCTTCAGCTCATCGACATAGCCGGTCTCATCGATTATTGCCTGTATGAGCTGCGAAACCGAATCCATCTCGGCTCTCGCACGAAGTGACTGTATAAACATCACAAACGGCTTTATCTTGCCTGCTGACCTCGCCATGCCCGGCACCTCATCGACGTAGCGCAGTGCCGTATAGAAATCTATCCCCTTCTCAAGGGCATAGTCTGTCACCTTATTGATGCTCGTGCTCCGATGCCGCGCTTTGGCACATTTATTATTCGCTTTACCGCAAGGTCATCATGGCCATTGTCAATAGTCTTTAAATATGCAAGGATATCCTTTATCTCTTTTCTGGCATAGAAATTCACGCCGCCGACAATCTTGTATGGAATGTTTGCTGCAATAAATTTCTCCTCGAAGAGACGCGACTGTGCGTTGGTTCGGTAAAGCACAGCACAGTCCTTATAGCGCGCCTCACCCTTTCTCACGAGTCTCGCTATCGAACGCGCCACATAATCCGCTTCCTCAAAGCCACTCTCAAGCTGTTCAAAGGTAATCCTGTCTCCGGCTCCGTTGTCAGTCCAAAGGCGCTTGTCCTTTCTACCCACGTTGTTGGAAATGACGCTGTTGGCGGCATCTAGGATATTCTGTGTAGACCTGTAATTCTGCTCAAGCTTTATGACCTTTGCATCTTCAAAATGCTTCTCAAAGTTTAAGATATTGTAGATATTGGCACCTCTGAACTTGTAAATGGACTGATCATCATCACCCACCACACACAGATTCTTATACTTCATGCAAGAAGCCTGATAAGCTCAAACTGCACGGTGTTTGTGTCCTGATACTCATCCACCATGATATATCTGAAGCGCTCCTGATAGTAATCCAGCACCTCTTTATCCAGCTTAAAAAGCTCTACTGTCTTCACAAGCAAATCATCAAAATCGAGTGCGTTATTCTGCTTTAGGGCATTCTGATACTCCTTGTATACAAGTGCCTGCTTGCGCTTCACGAAGTCACCTGTGAAACGGTTTTCAAACTCTATCGGATCAATCATCTCATCCTTTGCAGATGAAATGACATTTAAAAACATCTTTTCCTTATACATCTTGGTGTCTATCTCAAGACGCTTGCAGATGTCCTTCATCAGAGCCTTCTGGTCGTCAGCATCATATATGGTAAAGTTCGTGTCATATCCCAGCCTGTCAATATACCTGCGCAGTATACGCACACATGTCGAATGGAATGTAGAAACCCATATGCTTTCCGAACCATAGCCCACCATATCATCAATTCGCTCACGCATCTCTCCCGCAGCCTTGTTTGTAAAGGTGATTGCCATGATATTGTAAGGATTGACGCCACACTCATCTATCAGGTAGGCAGTCCTGTATGTAAGAACCCTGGTCTTGCCACTGCCTGCCCCCGCTAAAATAAGAAGCGGTCCCTCTGTGGTCAAAACGGCCTCCCTCTGCTGTTCATTCAACATATCTAAGTTCATCTGTTTTCCTCTCAATTCTCCAGTCTTATTACAGGCACACAAACCATAAATACAAAAAATAATTTATCTACAGCATACCACAAACATATGTTTTGTACAACCCAATATGAGAAAATTCAAAAAAAACTTGTCATATAGTTTTCAATACTATATAATAGAAGTCTGAGGTGATGATATGGAGAATGACGTTAAAGAATTTTTATCAGAATTATTAAAACAGCTTAAATCAATAGATTACATAAAGCCGGAGGATATACCAAACATTGATCTGTACATGGATCAGGTCACAACCTTCATGGACGAGCAGCTCGCTGCATCAAAGCGCTATGAAAGCGACAAAATCCTTACCAAGACAATGATAAACAACTATGCCAAAAACAATCTGCTCCCTTCTCCGGACAAGAAAAAGTATTCTAAGGAGCATGTGCTCACACTGCTTTTTATATATTATTTCAAAAATATATTGAGCATCAACGATATCCGCTCAATCTTAATCCGCTTACCGAGAAGTATTTCGGCAATGATGACGGATTTACGATGCAGGATGTCTATACTGAGGTTTTCAGCTTAGAGGCGGAGGAATCGCAGAAGCTCCTAAAGGATCTCGGCAAGAAATACAAGATTGCCGGTGAGACATTTGAGGATTTTCCTGATGAGGATCAGAAATTTCTTCACACATTCAGCTTTATCTGCATGCTGAGCTTTGATGTCTACATCAAGAAAATGCTGATTGAGCGCATGATTGACGATCTAAATGAAGAAAAAGAGGCTTCTAAAAAAACAGGCTCAAATTAACGAGCCTGTTTTTCTTTCCCCTATGATAAACTAATCCTCTTTGTCAGAGCCATCCTCCATGCGTGAAAAAACCATATCATATCCATCGTTGCCGTAGTTTAAGGATCTGTTCACACGGCTGATTGTGGCTGTGGAAGCCCCGGTCTTTTCTGCTATATCAAGATATGTCTTCTGCTCTCTAAGCATCTTTGCCACTTCAAATCTCTGTGATAGAGAAAAAAGCTCATTTACAGTACAAACATCCTCAAAAAATGTATAACACTCTGCTCTATCCTTGAGACACAAAATAGCATCAAACAAATGGTCTACTGCTTCTGTTTTAAGATTCTTGCTCATCGTGTTCTCCTTTTTCATGCGATTTATTTACTTTTAATTTTAACATATTAAAGTTTTAAAGTAAACAGCTTTCTTGCAATTAAATTCCGATATGTTATACTAATGTTACTATCGCCTAATAAATCAGAATGGAGTAAATTGAAAATGAAAAAAATAGGATATTTCTTTTACACATTTGTCCCACTGCTTGCAGTTGAGGCAATTCAGACTATCGCCTTATTCTTTATGATTGGCATGGGAGTATTTGGACAGGGTTTTGTCGGAAAGCTTGCTTTTCCGTCTGCAAACGTATCTGACCGCATTGAAAAGACATTTACCTCCGTGAATTTTAACATGATGATTATGGTCATCTATGCACTCATTACCATTGCGATTTTTGGCATGTGGTACTATGCCAGATACGAAGGTAATTTTCTTCCATCCCCTAAGAAAACCTTCAATCCCATGATGCTAGTGGCAATCGTCATACTCGTGCCGGGTACACAGTTTGCTGCCAATTTCATAGCAAACTTAACCGGCTACATCCGTCCCGACTGGCTGCAGCAGTACAATGAGCTTTTTGAAACATCAGGCATCACAGATACAACCTTTGTGACCGTCCTTTATTCTGTCATACTGGCGCCAATCTGTGAGGAGCTTATATTCCGCGGTGTGACCATGCGCTGTGCCAGAAAGGCTTTGCCATTTGCTCTTGCCAATCTGATACAGGCTGCACTTTTCGGACTGTTCCATCTCAACTGGATTCAGGCATATATGCCTTTGCACTTGGCATCGTGCTCGGATATGTCTGCGAACGCGGTGGCTCGATTTACTACTCTATAGGGCTTCATCTGCTTTTCAACCTTTGGGGCACACTCTCAGGATTTTTCCCGGATCCCGGTAATAGTGTAGTGATCTTTGTAATTGTGATTGCTGTTACAATTGTTTCACTGGTGGTCGGATTTGTACTGTTTAACAAAGGACGAAGAAAGCTCCCCATAAATTCTACAGGAATATAGTCACACCTGCCAGACTTACTATCATCATAATCATGCCTGCAAGCAGTACTCCAAGCATGACAGCGGCAACTGTTGACTTGAAATCCATATCAAGGATACTTGCCGCAAGTGTTCCTGTCCATGCACCTGTTCCCGGAAGTGGGATACCTACGAAAAGTAAAAGTGCAACAAACAGACCTCTTCCGGCCTTTGCCTGAAGCTTCTTGCCGCCCTTCTCTCCTTTTTCAATGCAGAAGCTGAAGAACCTTCCAATAATTGGTTTGTCTGCTCCCCAGATGAGAACCTTTCTTGCAAAAAGATAAATAATTGGTACCGGAAGCATATTTGCAATGATACAAACGATAAATGATGGCACTATCGGCAGCCCCATCACCTGTGAAACCGGAACTGCTCCTCTGAGTTCAATAAGTGGTATCATTGAAATTAAAAAGATGTAAATATATTTTTTTAACATGAATAATTCTCCAAAAATTTAATTAGTGTATGCATCTGCTCATCAGTTCCTATGGATATGCGCAGATAGTCGTTGATTCGCTCAGGTGAGCTGAAATGTCTGACAAATATATTGTCTGCCTTAAGGTCCTCAAAAAGCTTTGTTGCAGAAACATTTGCAGGCTTTGCAAATATAAAGTTGCTCTTTGAGTCACAGAATGTAAAGCCAAGCCTCTTAAGCTCTGTCTTTGTCCACTCACGTGTCTTTATAACCTTTGCTGTGGTTTCTTCAAAGTATGCTCTGTCTTTTATCGCTGCTGTAGCTGCTTCGATTGTGATTCTGTCCATTGTATATGAGTTGAACGAATATTTCACATCATTCAAATACTTGATAAGCACAGGACTTGCCATGGCAAAACCAACTCTTGAGCCTGCCAGCGAGCGTGATTTTGAGAATGTCTGTACCACTATGACATTATCATATTTGTCAATTAGCGGCAACGCACTCTCCCCGCCAAAATCTACATATGCCTCATCTACCACGACAATTACATCCTGATTGTGCTCTATTATATCCTCTATCTCATCAAGAGGCATGAGCTTTCCTGTCGGAGCATTAGGGTTTGGAAATACTACTCCGCCGTTTGCCTTATAGTAATCTGACGGTACTATTGAAAAATCATCAGACAATGGAAGCTGCTCATAAGGGATTCGAAGCATATCTGCCCACACATCATAAAATGAATACGTAATGTCAGGAAACAGTATCGGCTTTTTTGAATTGAAAAATGTCATGAAAATCATGGCAAGTACATCATCAGAGCCAACTCCGACAAACACCTTCGAGCTGTCTATCTTATAGAAATCCGCAATTGCATTTACCAGCTTATCAACCCTTGGATCAGGATACAGTCTTAAATCATCTGTATTGAAATTACTTAAAACTTCCTTCACTCCCGGTGCTGGCGGATAGGGATTCTCATTTGTATTTAACTTAATAACACAGGTATTCTTTGGCTGTTCTCCCGGTGTATAAGGTACAACCCTTCGAATGTTATTTTCCCAGTCTCTCATTCTTTTCCTCCAAATTTAATTATATGTCAGCCCATACATATTTACTGATTATTCAATTTTCTTCTCAAAAAAACATGATATCAAACATAAAATCAGCGTTTTTATTCACTTTAAAATATGCACCCAAAAAAATGCTAACAATTTTACTTTACCTCATTTACTTATGTTTGTAAAGGTTGTATATTACACTTAATCACTATTTTTATATATATTTTTATCTATTTTTAATCAAGGGGGATTATAAATAATGACTAAAAATAATTCAAAGGATCTCACTGTAGGTTCTCCTACCGGGCTCATTCTGGGCTTTTCCCTTCCGTTGCTTCTCGGAATGCTTTTTCAACAGGTTTACAGCCTTATGGATACAATAATCGTCGGCCGTTTTCTAAGTGTTTCGGCCTTAGCCGCAGTCGGCTCTACCGGAAGCATCTGCTTTCTCATCATCGGCTTCTGCAGGGTGTGTGTGCCGGCTTTTCACTTCCAATAGCCCAGCGCTTTGGTGCCAAGGATGAAAAAGGACTTAAAAAATATGTAGGAAATGCAGGAATTGTGTCTGTAATTATCGCAATAATCATGACGGCACTCACTGTGCTTCTCTGCGGTCACATTCTGACCTGGATGAATACGCCAAGCGACATTTACGACCTCGCTTACCAGTATCTGATTGTCATATTTGCAGGCATTCCTGCCACAATACTGTACAATCTGCTGTCAGGATATCTGAGATCTCTCGGCAACTCGGTCATACCTGTTATTTTCCTTATAATCGCGGCTATTCTAAATATCGGTCTTGATTTACTTTTCATTCTGGTATTTAACATGGGCGTGTTTGGAGCGGCTTTTGCAACCGTACTGTCACAGGGTATATCAGGAGTGCTGTGCATCATTTACATAGCAAAAAATGTACCTCTGCTGCATGTAAGCAGAAATGATTTGAAGCTTGACTCTTCATATGTCAGAAATCTGATGGTCATGGGACTTCCTATGGGCTTTCAGTATTCGATAACCGCTATAGGCGGCGTCATACTGCAGACTGCCGTAAACGGCTTAGGCTCCATCGCAGTTGCCTCAATGACCGCTGCAAGCCGTATTTCAATGTTTATGGTGTGTCCATTTGACGCACTCGGCTCCACAATGGCCACCTACAGTGGACAAAATGTCGGTGCAACCAAATTTGAACGTGTAAAGAAGGGGCTTATTTCAGCCTCAGTGATAGGATCGATCTATTCGGTTTTGATTTTTGTGGCACTGCCGTTTATAGCCAACTATCTGATTTACCTGTTTGTATCACCAAGCGAAACAGAGGTTGTCGTACAGGCTCATCAGTTTCTGCTGATAAATGCATTTTTCTACATCCCGCTCGTTCTGGTAAACACAGTCCGTTTCACCATACAGGGCATGGGTTTTTCCGGCTTTGCGATGTTTGCAGGAGTAGCAGAAATGATTGCGCGTTCACTCATTGGACTTGTATTTGTACCGATATTCGGCTTTTCTGCCGCCTGCTTTGCAAGCCCACTCGCATGGATTCTCGCAGATGCCTTCCTGGTGCCTGCATTCATCCACTGCCTGCATAAATTGCAGAAAGCAAAATCTAGTCAAGTTACAAGTCTTTAGTAAAAAAGTCATTACCAATGATGTATTTAATAGTGTATTTAAAAATTAATTTATTTCACAACCTAAGGAAAGCACCGGCGAACATACTATATATTGAGCTTTACGAAGCAGCTTAGAAGCAGTTAGAATTATGTCCATATACAACAATGCCCCAGCATGGACGCTGGGGCAAGTTTTTATAAAAAATATATTATAAGTTTACCGCATCTATAAATTTCTGGAACGCTGCACGTCCCTCATCAGTGCACTTGTACACTCCTGCACACTCAAGCACTTCTTTAAATACAAGTCCAATCTCCTCATTGATGATACCATCAATATTAGACTCATCAATCTTATCATACTTAGACATAAACTTAAGAGCCAGTCAGCATGTGATGCAAGAGTCTCAGTCGAATGCAGATCCTTTCCTGTAAGGATTGCATCCCTAAGCTCTGCCATCTCACCTTTTAATCTGGCCGGAAGCACTGCAAGTCCCATTACCTCGATAAGTCCGATATTCTCCTTCTTTATGTGATGAAGGTGGGCATGCGGATGATATACTCCAAGCGGATGCTCCTCTGTGGTGATGTTGTTTCTGAGCACAAGGTCAAGCTCATAGTCTCCGTCACGACGTCTTGCTATAGGTGTGATAGTGTTGTGTGGCTCTCCATCTGTCTCTGCAAAAATAAATGCTTCTTCATCTGTATAGCCTCTCCATGCAAGAAGAATCTTATCTGCAAGGTCAATAAGCTTATCTTTGTCTGCTGACTTGATTCTGATAACAGACATAGGCCATTTTACGATACCTGCCTCGACATCCTCGTAGCCCTTGAATGTAATTTCTTTCTCTATCGGAGCCTTTGCCATAGCGAATGTATAGTGTCCGCCCTGGAAATGGTCGTGACTTAAGATAGAACCTCCAACGATTGGCAGATCTGCATTTGAGCCTACAAAATAATGTGGAAACTGTGTCACAAAATCAAGCAGCTTTCCAAATGTGGCACGCTCGATTTTCATCGGTGTATGCTTTGAATTGAACACGATACAGTGCTCATTGTAGTATACATATGGTGAGTACTGGAAAAACCACTGGCTGTTATTTATTGTAACAGGGATAATTCTGTGGTTTTCTCTTGCAGGATGGTTTACGCGGCCTGCATAGCCCTCATTTTCCTTACAAAGCTGGCACTTTGGATATGCGCTCTGCTTAGCATTTTTAGCAGCAGCAATTGCCTTTGGATCCTTCTCAGGCTTTGAGAGATTGATTGTCACATCAATGTGCCATACTCTGTGTCTGTGGTCCATTTCATATCCCTCTTTATGCGCTGTCTTCTGATATAATTGCTGTCACAGCTTAATTTGTAAAAATAATCGGTTGCCGCAAGTGAAGACTCATTGTCGTATAAATCCTTAAAGCGAGCTCTGATCACACTTGGTGCATTTACAAGGCAGCCCATCAGCTTTGTATCAAAAAGATCCTTGTATACAATGCTGTTTTCTTTCATGATGCCATTGTCATATGCGTATGTCATCATATCCTCGAGTATACCCTCAAGCTTCTCCTCTGCCTCTTCCTGTGTCCATGCTGGCTGAGCCTCTACCTTTTCAAATGTCTCATCCTCGATATCGTCCACTCCGAGTACCTCGAGAAGTCTGTTTACTGTGTATACCTCATCAGCAGGGTCAACAAGTCCTGTTGTAAGACCATATTTTACTAATTCTAATATTCTCTCCTGAATCATGTCATGCTCCTTAATCATTGTCGGGAAAAACCTATTTATCCGTTACTGTTATTTCATATTGCTAATTTTATGCCAGACGGCTAGGTCCGTCTCCGATTGAAACAACATAAAACTCAGGTGTCTTTCCAACCTTCTCTTCATAAGCCTTTGTCAGGTTTGCCTTAAACTGATCAATAGCCTCGTCCTTTACTATGCTGACTGTACAGCCGCCAAATCCGCCTCCTGTGATTCGTGATCCGATAACACCCGGAATCTTCCATGCCTCATCAACAAGTACGTCAACCTCAGGACATGATGTCTCATAATCATCACGAAGTGATACATGTGAAGCATTCATAAGCTTTCCAAATGTCTCGATATCATTTTCCTTCAGTGCCTTAACAGCCTTGATGGTACGCTGGTTCTCATAAACCGCATGCTTGCCTCTCTTACGTGCAACCTCATCCTTAATCGCATCCTTATGAGCCTCGAACTCTTCATCTGTCAGGTCACCGAGAGTCTTGATGTCACATACTGTCTGTAAATCCTTAAGTGCCTGTGCACTCTCATTTCTTCTGTCATTGTAAGCACTTGTTACAAGGCTGTGCTTAACCATGCTGTTTGTAACCACGATCTTTGCACCGTCCAAAACGATTGGTGCATACTCAAAATCAAGAGTATTGCAGTCAAGGAAAATTGCATTGTCCTTTTTGCCCATTGCAGATGCAAACTGATCCATGATACCGCAATTACAGCCGTTGTAGTTGTTCTCTGAATACTGACCGATAAGTGCAATATCCTGATTTGTCACGTCAAAGCCGTAAATATCCTTTAACATATATCCTGTAACCACCTCAAGAGATGCTGATGAAGAAAGTCCTGAGCCGTTTGGAATATTTCCGAATAAAACAATATCAAGACCGCTTTCAAGCTTCATTCCGCGTCCCTCGAAGGCCCACATAACGCCCATTGGATAGTTTGTCCAAAGTCCGTCCGGATCAGGTGTAAACTCATCAAGTGATGACTCAACCACCCCCAGATTGTCAAAATTCATAGAGTAGAAACGAAGCTTCCTGTCATCGCGCTTTCTTGCTGCCATATATGTGCCGATGGTAAGTGCACATGGGAACACATGTCCTCCATTGTAGTCAGTGTGCTCACCTATCAGATTTACACGTCCCGGAGCAAAATATACTCTGATATCCCCATCTGCTCCAAAAAGCTCCTTGAATTTGTCTAATACGTTCTGCTGTATCATTTTTTCTTCTCCTTTGCTGATTGTATTTGCGTTAAATTGATAGTTAAAATATTTCGTTTTTTCTTTATAACTCTATTATAACTGCACATTTTTACATTGCAATACATCCGACTGAAAATGCAACATAACAAATCAAATCATGCAACAAAATTACATATATTCTTTGTAATTATTTTTTGAAACACTTAATAACATCAAGTGCCGGCAACACATTTCCATCATAGTCAAAGAGTGCCTGGTTTGCCCACTCATTGCCGCATGGTCCCGGATCATTCATATACTTAAGTGAAGCCGGTGTAGCCCAGCCTGAGCCCGGTACAGGAATCCACGCTGGCTCCCACCAGAAAAATCCTTTTCCGTGGTCATCCACCACATTTGCCACCCTGTTTAAGAAATCTTTTGTAAAGTCAGCCTGCCCTTCAATAGTCATAGGATAATCTATCTTCTCAACAAGCTCCGGTTTTGTCGCATAACCCTTGCGCTCAGAATCAGCAAGCTTCTCGTACTCCTGGTAGCTGTCCATTGTAAAGCCCATGGATACCTCAGCGATGATAAGGTCCTTATTGAAACGCTTTGCAATATCGTTCATATTGAACTCAAGCTGATCAAGTGAGCCGTGCCAGAAAGGATAGTATGACAATCCGATATACTCAAACTCCTCTCCTCTTTCGATGAAGTTTGTAAACCATCTGACATAAAGCTCATTGTTTCCACCATTATCGAGGTGAATCATAATCGGAATATCAGCATTTACCTTGCGGCAGGCACGTATTCCGGCATTAACAAATTTTGCTATATTATCGTAGTTAGGTACCTTTCCCTCAGGCCACAAAAGTCCGTTTGAAAGCTCATTACCTACCTGAATCATTGTGACATTTACACCTGCCTCAATAATCTTTGTCAGATTTTCAAGTGTAAAATCATATACAGCCTGCTCCAGCTCGTCCACACCGAAATTCTTCCACGCCTTTGGCTTAATCTGCTTTCCCGGATCTGCCCAGAAATCACTGTAGTGGAAATTCAAAAGCACTCCAAAGCCTGCATCTGTAACCTTTTTTCCGATAGCAATAGTCTCAGCCAGGTCATTGTTACCCGCACCGTAAGGCTCACCATCCTCTGATTTTGGGTCGTTCCACAGACGAAGACGGATTGTGTCAACATCATGCTCCTTCATGATGTCAAGAATATCCTTCTCCTTTCCGTCCTCGTAGTATTTTGCTCCGCAGCGTTCCAGCTCTAGCAAGGTTGATAAATCCATACCCTTAATAAACTTTGACATTTTAATTCTCCTTAATTCTTATATCGTTTATTTACACCATGAGAGCAGTACCAGTAGTAGTCCCTGCTCTCAAAATGCGTAATAATATTCCTGACAACCTTAAAATGCTAAATTCCGCGGAAACAGAATGTGAATTCCATTTTCTCTGAGACATCAAGCAGGTACTCCGGATGAGTATGTGCGCCCCAGCTGTCGTCTCCGCCTACACCCATCTGCTTCTTTGCCACACGGACAACAGTATAGTGTACAGGTGGAAGCTCGAAATGATGTGCAGCATTTTCCAGCTCATGTGGTGTATATGGCAGTGCCGAGAACGAAAGCTCATCACCAAAGAACAGCATGCCTCTGCCTTCTTATCCATTACCTTTGCATATCTTACTCTGCACTTGTTGCCGCTCTCCTGCGGAACGAGATACTCTGCGACATTGTCTGCCACTTTATTCTCGTATACACCATACTTTCCGCCATGCTGTCTGTCCTCGTATGTCTCCTGTGGTCCGAGTCCGTACCATTTCACTGTATCATAATCGGCATCCAGCTTGAACATCATGCCAAACTCCGGCATATCGCCAAGCTCCTTTACAGGGTCATATGACAGAGTTGTCTCGATTGTTCCATCACCAAACACTCTGTATGTCACCTCGCATGAGCTCTGCGGTGTGGTAGGCATGAAATAAGTGTATGTGATGGCGATATTGTTATCATTTTTTTCTACCTTGGTGATGTATCTGCAAAGCGCTGATTCTGTCTGGTGGTCACATACATGCTGGCAATCTTCCACTGTGCATAGCGCTGTGGCATCATGTTGCCGGAATCATTGTTGGTAGGTGTTCTCCAGAAATTCGGCAGTGGGATAGTATTTGGAAGCATCTCGACGCCACCATATACATATGAAACCATTCCCAGATTCATTCTTGAGAAAAGTGCCTTGAAGTTCTCACCTCTTACAAGGATATTTCCGTTTCCAACAACAAGCTCAACTGATTTGTCGCATGAATACTCACTTACAGGCTTCTTTATCATATGCTGTCCGAATGCAATCTCATATCCTGCCTTTTCCCAGATGGTGTTTTCCTTCAATACAAATGATACGACAATACAGTACTCTTTTTCCACATCTATCATGGAATTTTTAAGAGTCACCGGCACCTCATAGCTTGCCCTATCCATCGGTGGAACAGATATCTGAAGCTTTGTCCTGTAAACCTCATCACCATCTGCAAGAAGAATGGCAAAAGCATCAAAAACCGATGTATTTACAAAGAGATTTTTGTTTGTAACTGTAAAGATGTAGTCGCTGTCAAAATCAACCGAGATATTCTGATAATTGAACTTCACCTCCTGCATCTTTGGAGAAGCCTCTCTCTCTCCACCGTAACAGATGCCGTTTCCGCTGAAATCTCCATCTGTAGGCCTGTCGCCGAAATCTCCGCCATATGTGAGGAACCACTTGCCGTATCTGTCCTTTTTGTAGATTGACTGGTCAATATAATCCCAGATAAATCCGCCCTGATATCTAGGCTCGCGGTCAGAAAGCTCTGTGTATTTATGCATAGCACCGCAGGAATTTCCCATTGCATGTGTATATTCGCAGCAGATAAACGGTTTCTCAGGATGCTCTGCCAGGAATTTTTCAATGCCTGCAACCGGAGTATACATCTGGCTTTCCATGTCGCTTGTGTCATTATAGCTTCTATCGTTAAATACTCCCTCATAATGCACCAGACGATGCTTATCAAGCTGTCTGAAAAGCTGTGACATCTCATATATTGTCTTGCCGCCAAACGACTCATTGCCGCATGACCAGATAAGGATTGCCGGATGATTTTTATCTCTCTGATAGCATGAGTTGGCACGGTCCAGCATCATTTCTCTCCACTGTGGCTTGTCCTTTGGCACAACAAAGTCAAGGTCAACATAGCCCTTATTATATGCCTCCCATGTGCCATGACTCTCAAGATTGTTCTCAGCTATCATATAGATTCCATAAATATCGCAAAGCTCATAGAGCATGGAATCATCAGGATAATGGCTTGTTCTTATAGCATTGATATTGTTCTTTTTCATTGTGACAATATCCTTTATCACCTCATCACGGTTTGGCACGCGGCCTGTGACTGAGCTGAACTCATGGCGGTTTACACCCTTAAATACAATACGCTTACCGTTTAGCTTCATGAGTCCGTCTACCATCTCAAATCTTCTGAAGCCTGCCAGCTGGCTGATAAACTCGGTCTCATTTCCATGCGTATCTTTAACTATAATTTTAACCTCATACAGATTCGGCTTTTCAGCGCTCCATAACAGAGGATTTTTCACATTACATGAGCCCTCGCAAATTTCCTTATCCCTAAGCTCTATGTCAAACTCTTCCAATAAAAGTTTTGCCCTGTCATATTTTTCCACAGACAAATCGCCCAGCTCATAAAGCTTTACACTTGCAATACCATCACCATCTGCCTTTATTGACACACTAAGTGTACCCTCGTCAAAGGTATCATTAAGTGTAGGAACAACTGACAGATCCTCCACATGTGCACAAGGAACGGCATACAAAAATACATCTCTGAAAATGCCTGAAAATCTGTAAAAATCCTGATCCTCACACCAGCTGCTTGATGTCCATTTCCATACTCTGACCGCAAGCTTGTTCTCACCCTCAATAATATAATCAGTCAGCTCGAAATCAGACGGATCAAATGTGTCCTCACTGTAGCCGACATAGTGTCCATTCAGCCAGAGTGCAAAACCGCTCTCCACTCCCTGGAACGAAATACACACCCTCTTGTTCTTCATATTCTCAGGGATTGTGAAATACTTCACATAGCTTGCAACCGGATTAAAAATCTCAGGTACCTCGCCCGGCTTTATAAACTCGTCAGCCTCCCACGGATATGTGGTATTCGTATAGATTGGCACATCATAGCCTTCCATCTGGATATGTGCCGGAACCCTGATTTCATCCCAGCTTTTGCAGTCATAATCTGCTGCTTCAAAGCCACAAGGAGCCAGGGACTGATTCTTTGCATATGCAAACTTCCATAAGCCGTTCATATCATATCTCAGGCTTGATTTTCCTTTAATCTTCTCCAATTCATTTTTATAGCACACATGATCCGAATGAGCCGCAAGTCTGTTCTGCTCAAATATTTCCGGATTTTTAACAATATCTGAATCAAAATTACCCATATTTATACACTCCTATTTTATTTATTATTTGTCTTTTTAAACGTAAAGTCCTCTTGGTAAATTCCTCTTACAAGACGAAGCAAATAATAAACATTATTTGCCTTCTTGATTTTTAACAATATTATTTTACTTTTATTTAACAGATCCTGTAATTCCCTCTGCAAACTGCTTCTGGAGTACAAAGAATACGATCATTGTAGGGATGGAGCAGAAAAGAACGCCCATCATCAGTACACCGTAATCTACTGTATATCCTGCTGCAAGGTTTGCAATAAGCATTGGCATTGTGATAGCAGCAGGCTTATTGAGGATTACCTTTGGCCACAGGTATGAGTTCCATGCATTCATGAATGTAATAACTGCAGCTGCTGCATATGTTGATTTCTGTACAGGCATATACATCTTAAAGAAAATACCAATCTCACTGAGTCCGTCAATTCGTGCCGCCTCCATTATATCGATTGGGAAGTTTCTCGAATTCTGTCTGAACATCATGATGAGGAACGGCGTTGAAATAGCGGGAGCATGAAGCCCCATACCGTATTTATAAAGCCGAGCTTTGACATCATCTTGAACAGAGGAATAAGTGTAGCTACCTGCGGAATCATCATGGCAAGAAGTAAAACTGAGAACAGCTTATCCTTTGCCTTGTCATGATAGAGCTCAAAGCCGTAACCGGCAAGTGAGCAGACAAGCAGTGCTATAATTGTCTGAACTGTTGCATTGATAAGTGAGTTTTTCATTCCAAGTGCAACGTTCTGTGATGCAAACAGTTTCTTTAAGTTCTCAAGGGCATAGCCACCAAATGCAATTCTACCTCTTGCAATGTCAATAGACTTGTTGGTCGCTGCCGATATCATCCAGAAAAACGGAAATACTGAGATGAACGAAACTATTACAAGAAAAATGTATGAAGGTATAAGCCTTTTTTGTATTGATGATCCATGTTTTTTCTTAGTCACGCTTGTCACCTACTTTCAGATTGATAAATGCCAGTATAGCAACCATGATGAATACGATAACAGACATTGCTGATGCATATCCAAAGTTTGCAACGCCTTCACCAAACGAGCCGTTATAGATATAATGTGACATGGTGATTGTCGCATTTGCAGGTCCACCCTTTGTCAGGTTTACAGACTCGTCGAAGAGCTGTAATGTACCGTTTATTGACATGATAGTTGTCATAACAATTGTAGGTTTAAGAAGAGGAACCGTGATAGACCAGAAGGTTCTCCAGCCGCTTGCTCCATCTATCTTTGCCGCCTCGTAAACAGAGTACTCAATATTCTGGAGACCTGCTAAAAAGAACACCATATTATATCCTGTCCATCTCCAGATAAGAGCTACTATGATAATAATCTTAGCACTCCAGCCTGTACCAAGGAAGTTAAAGTTGTTCTCTAATATTCCAAGTTTAACAAGGATTGTATTGATAAGTCCCTGTGTTGCAAAAAGCGATTTAAAAATCAATGCATATGATACGAGTGATGTTGCACATGGTAAGAATACACATGTACGGAAAAGTCCTTTAAATTTAAGGTGCTTATTGTTAAGTAACTGTGCCAGTAAGATTGCCAGTACAAGCATGATTGGCACTTCGATAATTAAATATAAGAATGTGTTTCCGATAGATCTCTTGAAAACCGCATCCTGAAACATTCTTGTGTAATTGTAGGCAAATGGATTAGCCCACTGCATATTTGCACTTGAACCGGTTTTAAAGGATGTGATAACAGCCTGGATTATAGGCCAGAAGCTCATTATGAAAATGAGTATTGTAGCCGGAGCCAGATAAATCCATCCGGCAGCCCTTTGTTTACCGGTTATGCTCATTCCTTTTTTCTTATTCTTCACTGTAAAGGCCTCCTAACTATACGTCTTTGAGAAAAAACAGGGAGCCATTTAATGGCTCCCTGTACATTTGCCATCAAGCTAACAGATTAAAGTCCCATTGTGAATTTAAGGTCATCCTCTGCTGTCTTTATCTCTGAATCGATATCTGCACCATTCTGAGTAATATTGATAAGTGCTGTAGCAAGCTTCTTACGTGCATCGTAGTGGAAATCGCTCTGCTCGATTATCTTAACATTTGCACCCATCTCAACGATCTTAGCGTAAATTGGCTGGTTGTTGAAATACTCAACACCCTCGTTGTAAACCTCTGACTTGCCTGCAGGTGTATATGTAGTGATAACACCACCATTCTTAAGAGCATTGTCATATGTCTCAGATACACCCTTGTCTGTATAAGATCCGCCACCGAATGTATATGCTAAGAATTTCTTAGCAAGGTCTGCCTGCTTGCAGTTGCTTGTGATGTAAAGTGAAGAACCACCGTTTGATGCATAGCCTTCACCACCCTCAAGTGTTGGAAGAGATGTAATCTCCCACTTTCCACTGTTGTCTGTAACCTTCTCGATTGTAGGAATGATCCAGTTTCCGTTCATAACGCCTGCAACCATGTCTCCCTGAATAACCTGATCTGTGTAATCTGACCAGTTATTTGCAAGGTAAAGAACATTGTTGTCGATCATATCCTTAAGTACCTGCATGATTTCTTTTAATTTAGCATTGTCTACAAATTTTGGCTTGCCATCCTTGAACTGTGACTCACCCTCTGCCTGAAGCATCATGTAGAATAAATCGTTTCCGTCTCCATCCATGCAAAGTAAGTATTTTCCTGTCTTCTCGTATACTTTCTTACCTACCTCGATGAAATCCTTCCAAGAGATACCTGTCATATCATCGATTGTGTATCCTGCCTGCTCAAGAAGATCTGTTCTGTAAGCAAAGATTACTGTTCCGTTATCAACAGGGAATCCAAAGTGCTCTCCGTCGATTGTAGAGAATGATAACTTCTCCTGACTGAAATCATCCCACTTAACATCTGCATCATTTGCTGATACCCATGCATCAGGATAATTTGTATGGTACTGCCGGAAGTAGTGATCCTGGAATAATACGATGTCAGGAAGTGTACTGTAATCCCCAGCTGAGCCTGCTGTTGTAATTGCTGTCTCAATGTCAGATGACCCTGACTGCTCCTCGATATTGAGTACAAAATCAGGATCTACATTTTTCTTGTAATCCTCTGCTGCTGCTTTGAGTGCCGGAATATTGAAGTTTGGATCCCAAGCCCAGGCTGTAAGTGTATGGCCGTCATCTACTGTCTCTACCTTCTTACCTGTCTTTTCTGTGCCATCTCCTGATGAAGATGAGTCTCCACATCCGGCTGCAAGTGAGGCAACCATTGTTGTTACGAGTAATAATGAAACTACTTTCTTTTTCATTTTTCTTCCTCCCTAATAAAAATGATGTTTTCGCAATACTCCGTTCACAATTCATTCATAGTCACATTATTTTAATTGGGCATTTTGACTATAAATGCTTGTCCGTTTCTCGATTACATAGTCATTATAACCACATATATTGTTTCTGTGTTAACACATTCCACACAATTACATGCATATTCAATCATAAATGTACAAAATTATACGAAAGCATGTATTTTCTACCATCCCTTTAGTGCAGATATCCTAAAATTCAGCAGTTTATGCTCATAATTTTCAGGATTTATCTTCCACTGATATGGCGAAGTGTCCAAAAATTTGCGGAAATTACGGTTAAAAGTTGACTGGGTTGTGAATCCACACTTTTGTGCAATAAGCTCCATAGGCTCATTTGTTTTTTTCATAAGCTCGCACGCCTTCTGTACTCTTATCAGATTCAGATACTCCATAGGCGGCATATTGATATATGATTCAAACAGTCTCCTGAAATGAGTCTCACTCATATTGCACAGTGACAAAAGCTCCCCTGCCTTTATTGTTTCGCTGTAATGCTTATTCATATAGTCAAGCGCCGTGGCTATCTGTGACATATTAGTGCCCTTTACGACATCATTATCTTCCTCCGGCAGCTCATCATACATGCGCAACAGCTCTATTACAATTCCCTGCACAAGGAGCTTTATCGTCCTTTGGCAATAAATCTTGTGCTCACTGGTTTCCCTGATTATGGCATTTATATACTCAGCCATAGCCGGGCTCTGATACACGTTGGTCATAAACGCTTTTTTTGATATAGTCGTAACTGCCTCATTCTGGAATGCCGCATTGTTTGGGAACATCTCTTCTATCACAGAATGTATGTCAATAAAAATGTACTCCCAGAAATTCACCACCTCACCATAGCTGACTGTAACATGTGGAAAATTCTCAGGTATAAATGTGATATCGCCGTCATGATACTGGTAAATATCCTCATCCAGATACATATTTCCATCTCCCTCGCGGCAGATGCCGATTTCAAGCAGATTATGGAAATGCAGGTGAAATTCCTCATGACCATACACTCTCTTCCAGGATTCTCCGCACAGCACAAGTGCCGATTCTCCCTGTGGCAGCTCATAGAATCTGAATTCCATCGTGTCTTTTTTTCTTTTCGCCATATATACTCTCCTTTGCAGCGAAATGCCAAATACGCTGCTGCTATTATAGCAGCAGCGCACCAATCACTACTTTAATCAAAATCGAACTTGTCGAATCTCTTGTACATAGCCTTGTACTTCTTGCGGACATCCTCGTTGCCCTGAAGCACCTCTTCCTCTGTACCTCTGAATTGACAGCGGATGCAGCTATAAATACCCGTTTCCTTATTATAGAACATATCAATATCAAGATCCCTCATAAAACATAAAGGACATCTGTAATTTAATTTGCCTTTTCCAAGTTGAGCCATGTTGCAAATACCTCCTTGTCTTTAATCTGTTTCTTGTAACCAAGCTTGAACATTGGAGAGAATGCATATCCTTCCTCAATGTATCCCTCTGCCTTTGCAGATGGTGTGAGTGAAACCTTTGTCTGAATTGCAGGAATTACTGCGCTTACTGCAGTTGCTCCGTCAAGCTTTGCATCACGACACTTGTACTCATAATTGATGCTCTGTGGGTTTTCTCCCTCACATGTAAGTGTGATGCCTGTCATATCCTCTGGATACTCTGTTGTTCCGTAGCATGCTGTGATGTACTCATCGAGATAAACCTCTGCATTTGGATCACTCATGCTAAGGATATTACGCTCAATCTTGATGTTTGATGAGCCCTCCTCAAAGTATTCCTTTGTCTGAAGAGTAAGCTTAACATCATAAAACTCAATATCTACAGGATCAAGTGTAAGGATTCTTGTCTTCTTGCCATCAATAACTTCCTCTGAAAAATGGCTGTGTGTAGGACAGAGACACAGGTCAACCTCCTCACCGTTGTGTGAAAGCTTGGCACTTCTTACTGTTCCAGCTCCTGCATAGTGTGTAAAGTATCCTGCTCTATATTTCTCCTGAATAAGGAATGGATAAGATGCATCCTGTACATGCTTTGTTCCGATTCCTACCGGCCACTCAAGCTTTGCAACGTATGGACGAAGGTCTACGATTGCTCCACCCTGATCCATGTTTACGCATGCTCTCATGTATGGGTCACAGTACCAGAAGAGCTGCTTATCTGAGCCGTAAAGGATATCTCTCCATGGTGCACACTCAGGCTCATTGTAGTTACCTGCGTTGACACCCTTCTTCTCTCTGAAGTAATCAGCGAACTCTGACATTGTCATGTCGATGAGCTTACCCTCTTTCTTTAACTTGCCATAGTAATTACAGCCGTCTGTGTATGACTTTAAGAGAAGCTCATATGGCTGCTCCCAGCGTCCCATCTTGTTCATCCAGCCAGGTCCTACGAACATCATGTTGTATGAGTATCCGTTATTGTATTTTGCAAGGTCTCTGTACTGGTCGATGAGGTTATAAAGATATGGATACTCCCATGTCTTTGTATCATAAATCATTCCACGAAGCACGTTCTGTGGATGTGTTCCGAAGTTTGAGCCGTTTCCGTCATAGCATGCAATAAGGTCACGTGAGAGATGTGGAATTGCTACGATTCCGCTATCCTCTTCCTTATTTGCTGCCGGCGCATGTGTGTTCTGCTTTGATGGAATCCATGGTGCCCATGGGCCTCCGTCGAAGAGTGTGTACCATGAGTTGTTACATGTGTGGTATGCCTTAGGGCCCTCCTCCCAGCATGTTGCAACTGCACATTTTACCATTGGGTATTTTTCTTTGATGTAGTTTATAAGGTCTGCATCCATATAGTACGAGCCTGTTGACTCAGGATAGAAACCGAATCTGTCATGGAATTTCTCGAAAACATCATTTACGATAGCTTTCTTGTCCTCCATTGAGAACATCCAGATACAGAAATCCTTTGTCTTATACTTCTCTCTAAACTCCTCACATGGAAGTCCAAGGAGTGAAAGTGCTATCTCATCACCGTATTTCTCGTGATCCTGCTTTGCAAGCTCTACTGCCTCATCATTAAAAAGCGAAGCATATGTCATCTGGATTGTGGTTTTGAGTCCCGCCTCATGCGCAAGTCTCTGCTGTGTCTTGAAGATGTCGAGTGACTCTGTGATAAGCTTCTTATCTCCAATATCCTCTTCTTTTCCCTGTCCTGTCACTGTTGCTGAGTACTCAGGCACCATCTCAGGGCGGTGAATGATGTTAACAATAAATTTGTCCATCCGTTGTTTCCTCCATTTGCTTGTAATTTAATTTATTTCTTAGGTACGTTTTTCGCGCAACCGTTTGTTCTAAACTTAGTATATTACAGCATTGCGATTATGTCAATGTGCAATTTCGACATTTTTAAATTTTTGTTTTCAAGCATTTTTCACAAAAAAAGGATTAGGTGCGCGTTTCTGTGCGCAACTTTTGCGCATTGGTCGCAGGTCGGTACGTAAGCCGTGGACTGTTGGGGAGACACGCACTTTCGCCCTCGCTACGCTTCGCGACTAAGATTCTATACGAAATTATGCTTTTAGGTTTTCTATGCACGACGAAACCGTCGAAACTTATACAAATGTATATGCTAGATGGTTTGCTATAATCTCACAGTTTATAGTTACTGCTTCATTGTGTACGCTTTGGCGGTTACAAATGACACGCTACTCACAAGTTCTAGTACACTCCACAGTAGTTAATTCTCGACTAAGCCATCAATACATGTCTATAAGTCCATTTTTATGAGGCTTCTGGCATAATGTTGTAAGCCCAACACCATAAATTAACAACAACATATTGAAAAAAACACTTGTGTCCTTTAATGTATTAACTGCGAAGAAAAACACAAAAAGAGTATTCAAAAGTGGCTTCAGTTAATACATTATTCAAAAGTGTCCTTAATGTTAAAAACACAGTTATAAAAAATTGTAATCTTTACTCTGATAAGAAAGGATGATCCTGAATTTGCCTATTGTAAAAGCAGCTAAAGCTAAGGCGGATGAGATAAAAGGCTCTGCTTACGCATTGGGAACAGCTCCGGTTATTACTAAAGCTTACAAACGTAGATGAAGCTGAAGATGAACTCAAACGCTGGCTGTGGAAAGCCAGCCACAGCAGGATACCTGCATTTAAATGTGTCACCGTTAAATCCTATGCTCATATTTCCTCCAATTAATTATAATCTATATAGAGTATGTTTGTGAACTACTCAGCTATTGAATAACCTAGCAGTTCACTATTATCATATTCTATATCTCCTGATCTCCGTACAGATTTCTGTAATACTGGTATTTTCCGAGTATATAGTTACTTCTTGATTCATTTGAAATCTGACTTCCTGAGCAATTCTGTATTTCCTGCCCATCAACCATATTATTAGTAGTTGTGCATTCAATAAATCTGTCTATGAACTCCTGCTAAAGCGCATGTGTCCCCTCAGTCCCCGGCTTACGTACCTTACGTTGTGGCAGAAATTTAAATAAATGTTTTTAATCTTGCGCTTATTATGTTATGATTAAAGTAAATGAAATATTATTGAAATTCAGTAAAACAGGCAGGTGAATTATGATTAAAATAGCATTCTTTGATGTGGATGGCACCCTGCTTCGGCTGGGACATAAAGAATTATCGGCAAACACTGCTGCTGCACTTAGGCAGCTCCACCAAAATGGCATCATCCTTTGTATGGCTACCGGAAGATGCTACACAGGTGTGCCTCATTTTGATGGAATTGATTTTGATGTCCTGCTCACCTTTAACGGCTCATTCGTCACCAAAGGCAATGATATCATCTTCAAAAATCCTATTAATGAGCACGACAAATATCAGATAATTTCCAATCTAAAGCAGATGAACCGCGCCATTGCAATCAGCAACGAGCATATGATTGTCACAAACGGTACCGACCCTGATTTAGAGCAGTACTTTGCCTTTGGCAGTGAAAAGCTTAAAATTGCTGACAATTTTGACGAGATAAGCAGGACTGATATATATCAGATTATGTGCTCCTGCAAAAAAGATGAGCACTCACAGATTCTATCCGGCGCGCCCCACTCACAGATAACTGCATGGTGGGATAAGGCCGTTGATATTATTCCGCTTAACAGCGGCAAAGGCAATGCAGTTGCTGCAGTGCTTAGACATTATGGTTTCTCAAAGGATGAAGCAATTGCTTTCGGTGACGGATATAACGACATTGAAATGCTTGAAGCTGTAGGCATGGGTATTGCCATGGGCAATGCAAAGGACGAAGTCAAAGATAAGGCTGATTTTGTATGCAAATCTGTTGAGGAAGACGGAATATATCATTATTGTATTGAAAACAAACTGATTTTTTAAAAGAGATATACTTATGAACTTAGACAACAATTTACGACAACTACTCGAAAACGAAACCAAAATACATCTTGCGGAAATCCGCTTTCTCTACCAGAAGCTCGACAGACAGCTTGGGCTTAACGGTGCAAGGATTCCCATCACCTTCGGCTTTGATACGGACAGGCTTGGCGCATACACTCCGGGCTTTGGGCAGGATGAAGAAGAATTTCATTTTTCACTGCTGTTCATCGGCTACTGTGTGGCAAAGCCATTGTCAAAGGATGACAGGATGGATTTATATAAGCACGAATATGCCCACTATATGCAGTACAATATGGACATCCCGGACAAATACAACTGGCAGCCCGGCATCCACGGAAGTGCGTGGAAATACTGCTGCTCACTTATCGGAGCAGCTCCCACTCCTTACTACAAAGCCGGTGAAGGACTTATTAAGCACGATTATGATAAGGTTCTCAAAAAGAAAATTACTGACAAGAGTATTCCTATCCGCGACACATATTCACGCGAGCAGGAATACCGCAAAAAGAAAAACAGTACTGTAAAATTTAATATCAATGACGATATCAATCATCCAAAGTTCGGCAAGGGCACCATTGAACATATCGAGCAGCTCGAAGGCTCAGTTCGGCTGCATGTCAGATTCGGTGAAGATCTTAAGAAAATTGATCAGAAATGGCTGCTTCAGGCAGGCATGAAAAAGGCAGGTGCACCAAGCACATATAGCGTTATGCTATATATGCCGATGCACCTGCTTTTCAAATACATGTATAGTTAATTATTATCGCTTATTGTTCCTTCATCTGAACAAGTAATTTTAAATGTTCCATCAATTACATTATTTCAAGTTCGTGAAAAATCCTTACTATCTCATTCCAGGAAGCTATGTTTTCTTTTAAATATAATTCCCCCTTTTCTACTATTTTATAATATTTTCTCTGTGGTCCCAATGATTTTTCACTGTAATATACTTCCGTCAACCCTCCTTTATTCAGTCTTCTTAGAATGGCATAAATAGTGCTTTCATCTGTATCCGGGAAAAGTCCCTGCAATATTTTAATTATATCGTATCCATATCTGTCTTCTTGTTTTAAAAGCTGTAAAATACATATATTTAAGATTCCTCTTTTTAGCTGTGAATCCATTTATGATTTCCTCTCAAATTTTAATTTTAACAATAAAATTGTCCCAAAAATCAGCGTCTGAATATATAATAAACTACTAAATGCTATTATTTTTTCAAGCCCAAACGTTCTTTCTATATAAAACATATGTAACTGATTTATAAAATACATTAAACAGGTAATAATACCAAGTATATGAAATATCGTTATAAAACCCAATTCCCTGTTTATTATATATTTCTTTAAGATGATGTAAATAATAATACAACTCAGAATAATTATAGCTGTTGTAACTAATACCACATAATAACTCCCTAAGCCAGCCTCATTCTTTTTCATTACCAGAAATACTTCTGTTAATAAAATAAAAAAGAATAATCCGATTAATAACAGATGGTTTTTAAATTGCATATCACATGTTAATTTTGATTTTTTAAGAATAAACAAACCTGCAACAAATACTAGAACATTAGCTAATCAAAGCACCGGATAAAAAATTCCAGCCGTTTTATCAAAGTATCTTAACAAACTGATGCATAGCACATAATATATAACCAGCGTGGCAATTGTCTGTAATAAAACACTACTCTTCAATGGAAACGTATGCTCTTTTCCTTCTTTTGAATCTTTGTATAAATTTCTCGCGATATCAAACGGTTTTCCTAAGCCGGAACATATTTCGTGCTCGCTTTTTTCAGCCATTTCTTCATTTTCGAACCATTCTTCATAGTCTTTAATTATACTATCACAGTCATCATCCCCAAAATAAAATGATAAGCTAATATAAAGTTTCTCCAAAAATTTCTTTTTTGAATTTTGCTTTTGCATTATAACACCCTCTCTACTGATTAACACTCTACTGTTTATTAGTCACTAGTTAAGTATAATATATTTCATATCTTGCATTTTGTCAATACAAAAATCATGGGACTACAATATATCGCAGTCCCATGATTCTAACTATATCTTATATTTTTGTTTGTAACTATTTAAGTCTTAAGTCACATTAAGAACAAGAAAATCTACATCTCAATTGCAATCGTATATGACTTCTCAAATTTCTCACCCTGTGCCAGCGAATTACCATACTCCCTGTCCTTTAATTCTCCGGCAAAGCCCGCTCTGTCACATCGGCCGTACCACGGCTCAATACAGATAAACGGTGCTCCCATTCCTGCCGGTGACCACAGACCAAATAAAGGCGCATCAAAGGACACCGTAAGGTATGGCTTCTTATCCGGTGTACACAGGCTCACCTTTGAAGCCTGTCTGTTTTCTATTATGAGCGCATCCTTATCAAACATATGCTCATCTATCTGACAGTATCCATCCACATCCACATTAAGCAGATTGTCATCCTTGTCTAAAAGTCCTCCGTCACAGATAAGTCCGTAGGTGATTGCCTTGTCTGTGTCAAGCTTCAGATAATAGTCTGACTGCTTTCCCTGCTCTGCGACCGGACACATAAATGCCGGATGACCACCTATTGAGAAAAGTAAATCCTTTTTCGCAGGATTTGTCACCCTCCAGGTCACTTTTATCTCACTGCCTGAGAGCTTATAGCCTATTTCGAGCACAAACTCAAACGGATATTTTGCAAGAGTCTCATCATTTGATTTAAGTGAAAACCATGCCTCATCCTTTGTCTGTGACACAAGCTCAAACTCCATATCCCTTGCAAAGCCGTGCTGTCCCATCGGATAATCTGTCCCATCAACGGTAAACTTCTTGTCCTTTAAGCTGCCGACAAACGGGAAAAGCACCGGTGCGCTTCTCTTCCAGTATTTCTCATCGGCATCCCACAGATACTGTGTACCTGTTTCCTTGCCGGTGATGCTTTTAAGCTCTGCTCCGAAGCTGTTTATCGTGAGCTCAAGTGATTCATTTTCCAGTTTAATCTCCATCACATATCTCCTTTTATATTTTTGTAACTATTCAGTCAGTTTTTTTACATCACAAGCAGTCCAATAATTCTTACAATAAATGCTGCCCCCCATGCAATCGCACACTGCAAAAGCACCACACTGACTGCCCACTTTGCACCCAGCTCTCTCTTTATGGATGCTATAGCAGCCACGCATGGGCTGTAGAGCAGCGAGAACACCAGAAGAGATGCGGCTGAAAGTGTTGTGAGTGCTGTCGTAACCGTTCCGCCAAACAGTATCTCAAGTGTTGATACCACGCTCTCCTTTGCCATGAGTCCGCTGATAAGTGACGTGCATATACGCCAGTCGCCGAGTCCCAGAGGCTTAAAGACAGGCACGATAATACTTGAAATAACGGCAAGCATGCTGTCCTTTGAGTCTGTTACCATGTTAAAGTGTATGTCAAAGCTCTGTAAGAACCATATCAGCATTGTGGCAATAAGTATTACCGTAAATGCCTTCTGCAAAAAGTCCTTTGCCTTCTCCCAGAGCAGCTGGCACACATTCTTGGCGCCCGGCATCCTGTAGTTTGGCAGTTCCATGACAAACGGCACTGCGTCACCCCTGAACAAAGTCTTTCTGTAGATAAATGCGAAAAGTATTCCGACAATTATGCCAAGGAAGTACAGACCTCCCATGACAAGTCCGCCATGCTTCGGGAAAAATGCACTAACAAAGAATGCATAAATTGGCAATTTTGCCGAACAGCTCATAAACGGTGTGAGGAGTATAGTCATTCTACGGTCTCTCTCACTTGGCAGTGTACGTGTCGCCATGACAGCCGGCACCGTACAGCCGAAGCCTATGAGCATTGGTACTATGCTTCGTCCGGAAAGTCCTATCTTACGAAGGAGCTTGTCCATGAAGAATGCAACCCTCGCTATGTATCCGCTGTCCTCCATGAGGGATAAGAAAAAGAACAGTGTCACGATAATCGGCAAAAAGCTTAATACGCTTCCGACACCCTGAAAGATGCCGTCTATTACCAGTCCGTGCAGCACCTCATTCACGCCTGCCGCTGTGAGCGCCTTATCCGTAAGCGCGGTCAGTGCTCCTATGCCCTGCTCCAAAAGCCACTGAAGGCCTGCTCCGATTACGTTGAAGGTGAGATAAAATACAGCAAGCATTATCACTATAAAGCACGGTATTGCCGTGTATTTGCCTGTAAGAACACGGTCGATGCGCTCACTTCTGATACGCTCCCTGCTCTCCTTTGGTTTTACACGGTGCTCTCGCATATTTTCTCAATAAATGTAAAGCGCATATCCGCAATTGCAGCGCTTCTGTCAAGGCCTCGCTCCTTCTCCATCTGGACAATCAGATGCTCTATTGCCTCTTTCTCATTCTCATCAAGATGAAGCTGCTCTAATATAAGTGCATCCCCCTCGATAATTTTGGTAGCAGCAAAGCGAATCGGAACTCCGGCGAGCTTTGCATGATCCTCAATCAGGTGACTGACCGCGTGTATACATCTGTGCACGGCACCGCCAAAATCATTCTCATCACAGAAATCCTGTCTGCCCGGGCGCTCCTGATACTTTGCAATGTGTATTGCATGGCGCACCAGCTCATCAACACCCTGATTCTTCGCGGCTGAAATCGGTACAACAGGCACTCCTAACAGTCCCTCGATTTTATTTACATCGATTGAGCTGAGTTTGCCGTCACCTCATCCATCATATTTAGAGCGATAACCATCGGTATATCCATCTCAAGAAGCTGCATGGTCAGATACAGGTTTCTCTCGATATTTGTCGCATCTACGATATTTATTATGGCCTTTGGCTTGTTATCGAGCACAAAGTTTCTCGACACAATCTCCTCATTAGTATATGGCTCATTGAGTAAATGCCCGGTAAATCTGTGATTGATGTATCCGGATGTTCTTTAATAGAGCCATCCTTTCTGTCCACCGTCACTCCCGGGAAATTGCCCACATGCTGGTTTGAGCCTGTAAGCTGGTTGAAAAGTGTTGTCTTGCCGCAGTTTTGGTTTCCCACAAGTGCGTATGTGAGCTTCTCACCATCCGGAAGGGGATTGCCACTGCCCTTCACATGGTATTTGCCCTCCTCACCAAGTCCGGGATGGGCTGTGTTGCTTATCTTTTTAGGACCCTCATGCTTTCTTGAACGGCTGTCAATTAATTCTACTCAATCTGTGCCGCATCATCAAGCCTCAATGTGAGCTCATAGCCGTGCACCTGAAGCTCCATCGGGTCTCCCATCGGTGCAAATTTGATTACTGTCACTTCGGCCTTTGGGATTACTCCCATATCCAGGAAATGCTGACGCAGTGCGCCCTCACCGCCTACTGTAAGTATTCTGGCACTCTGTCCTATGCCAAGTTCTTTTAGTGTCATTTTATCGCTTCCTAGTGTATTTATTGATAATTTTTCTCAACTTATCACAAATATCTTACCACAAAGCGTGTGCCACTGCATTCATTTTTTTCATTTAATACATCTTTTTTACAATCCTCCACAAGGATATATCCATTGTCATGACGCACAATTGCTTCCGCGAGCGAAAGTCCTATGCCGATGCTGTCTGCCGGCTGTCCGCTGCCGCTGTAAAAACGCGTAAAAATATGCTTTTTGTCCTCATCACTTATGGTCTCTCCATCGTTTTGCACTGTTATCTCTGCATACATCTCATACCTGTAAAAGCCTATCTTTACCTCACTCTCTGCGTGCTCCACTGCATTTTTTACTATGTTTGTAATGGCCTCACACTGCCAGTATGCATCAGCATGTATACAGGCATCCTTATCAGAGCTTCATCTATGGACAGCCTTATGTCTCTCAAATCGCAAAGTGCCATAACATTATCAGCTGCCTCAGACACAATTTCAGACAGCAGCGTATCCTTCTCATCAAACTCCACAACATCCGCTTCAAGCCTTGAAAGCTTTAAGATAGCCTGCACCATATGCGATATATTGTCCACATCGCGCTTTGCCCTGCGCATTATCCTGTTTCTGTTTTCAGATGCCATATCAGGATTTCCTTCCAGATTTTCCAGATTTATCGAAAGTGATGTGAGCGGAGTCTTAAGCTGGTGCGATATGTCAGAAAGCGCATCCTTTAGCAAAAGCTTGTCTGCCTTTGCATTTTCCGCAGACTCCCTCAAATAGATTGCTGTCTTGTAAAGCTCTCCCTTTAGTATAGAAATCTCTCCCTCTGTGCTATCTGCCATAACAAGTCTGTAGTCTCCCTGATTTATGCGGCGCAGATAATCCGCAGCCTGTCTGACCTGTCTTTTAAAGCTAAATCTTATAAGCACAATGTAAAGGCAAAAGCCCCCTGCAAAAAGCACAACAAGAAATATGTCTAGCCAAAGCGCTCCTTTAAGCGCTTTTTCATTTGACAAAACCGCAGAATCCTTTTCCATATCAATGCCGTATTTTTTTAAGAGCGTCTCTGCGCTTTTTAAATTTGTATAATCGCTGCCTGAGCTGCTGTCATTTAGAATCGCAGCTATACTGCCATCTGATACATCGGGATATTTTTCATGAATAAGCGCACATAGCTTAGCCACTGTGATGTTATAGTTTTTCGTATATGCCCTGTACTGGAAAAAAACGGTAAAAGCCATAACCGTCACACATATACATGTATAAATTATCGCAAAATACACAAAATGTTTTCTGTTCTCTAAATTATATTTCTTCTTTCTCATGCTTTCCCCCGGGAACTGTCTCTGTCGGCCGATACTGTTTAAATAGCTTCATCTGAATCAACACGATACCCGATTCCCTTCACAGTCTTTATCACATCCTCACCAAGCTTTGCCCTGATGCGCTTCATATAGACAGTCACTGTATGGTCATAGACATCGTTGCCTGTTGCCTCCCAGATGCAGTCAAGCACGGCATTTCTGGACACAGCCTTGTCGTGATTGGTAAAAAGCAGATCAAGTATGCGGTTTTCAAGACTTGAAAGAGCAATCACCTGTCCATCCCTTCTTGCTTCCTTTTTGTCCATGTCATAGCTTATGCTTCTTGCGTGTATGACAGATGAGCTGTCATCACTTTTCCTTCGTAAAAATACGCGGTTTACCCTCGCCACAAGCTCTCTTACGGAAAAAGGCTTTGTGATGTAATCCTCCGCTCCAAGCTCGAGTCCCTTTACTATATCATTTTCCTCATCCCTTGCGGTAAGAAAAATCACCGGTGTTTTTTCTTTTTCCAGCCTTTCGCTGTAAAAATCAAAGCCGTTCCCATCCGGAAGCGACACATCAAGCAGCACAAGGCCGGGGTGCTCACTCAAAAGTGCCCCAGCCTCCTTTAAATTGCTTGCTGTCAAAAGCTCATATTCAGGTTCTGTAAAGGTATCACACAGTCCCTCTGTTATTCCTTTATTGTCCTCTATGAGAAGTATTTTTTTCATATCAGCTCCCGCATTTCCTACAGATTTTCATTCTTGATTGTCTCAATAATGTTATTGTGTCTAAGCTTCGTCATTGATAGTTTCATGATAGCATAAATCAGCATTATTACAACCAATATACACAATATAATTGCTTTATACGGCGGTTCATAAATGATTGCATCATCCATCCTGTTCATCATAACACATAAGAGATAGCTTATTAAAATACCAAGCGGTACTCCTATTACAAGCGCCTTCACAGATATAAACACACTCTCGAGCCTGACCATTCCCACAAACTGCTTATCTGTCATTCCAATGCTTCTTAATGTGGCAAACTCGCGGCTTCTAAGCTCCATTCCGGTACTTAAGGTATTGATGATATTTGTGATTCCTATTAAGGCAATGACTACAATAAGTCCGTATGCAAATACTCCAAGCAGTGTAAAGAGTGACTTTTCATCGCGCATCTGCTTATCCAGATTGCTGACATAAAAACTAATCTGCGAATACTCAGGATTTCCTTCCGTCTCCTTTTCGAATGTATCCTGATATTCATCTGCATTTTCTGCAACCACATATGCCGAATATGACGCATATCCCGGTTTAATCTCATTACCGTTCTTACCGTCACCCCATAGGCTTTCAAAGCCTTTTTGGTTCATAAACAATAGCGTGTTGCTGTAGCCCTTATAACCTATTGGTACCTTGTCTGTGACACCTGCAATAGTTACATCCACAGTCTTTCTGACTCCGTTATTTATTGTTTCCTCGTCAACGTATCCGCTGTTATCCTCTGTGCCGCTTTCAGTATCACCTTCCACTGCATTATTATCATCTGTGCTGCTTTCAGTATCGCCTTCTGCTGCATTATCATCAGAAGAAGCATCATCATACACATTGTAGCCACACTCGATTATATCTCCTGCTTTATATTTGTACAGCTCCATCTCTTTTTTGACGTATTTTGAGCTATTCTCATTATACACATCAAATGTGCATTTATTCACAAGAATTGCTCCTGCAGCTGCATTTTTTATGCCTGCGTCAGACGCATACTTATCATACGATTTATCATCCAAAACCGTGATTAAAAACATTTGCGAGACATCCTCACTGTCATCATAAAGCTGCCTGCAATACTCTCCATATTCCTTTGTATACTCCGGCTTACTGACATCGAAATCATAGCCTGCTCCAACCAGATAATCCTCAGCTCCTTCAATGCCACTCAAAAGCTTAGAGAACTTTTCAATATCAATGTCCTTTTTACATGACATATTTATTCCAATATTGTAATCTGTTGATGCATATGACATCCCAACAACGCTAAAGGCCATAGACATAAAGTATGATATCACAATAAAGGTTACTGAGCAGATAACAATAGATGTCACTGTGGTTCTGTACTTTTTATTGTTTCTCTTTATATTCTTATATGAGATAACGCCTCCGATACCCCAGATTCTGCCTATAATCGCCGGTGTCTTAAGCTTTGCTGACTTTATTTTAATCTCCTTTGTGTTTCTTATTGCTTCAAGCGGTGTAACCTTTGCAGCCCTTCTTGCACTGCCTGTTGCTGAGAAATAAATGGTTGCTATACTCAGTATCACAGCAAGAATAAGTGCAGGCAGGGAAGTATGAAAGCTCAAAGCAAAGTTAAGCCAGCCTGCTGACAGCGCATTCACCACCTTAACAAGTACAAGCGATGCCAAAATACCGCTCATGGTACCCACCGGAATACCAACCACTCCAAGCATTGCTGCCTCTGTCTTAACACTGCTTTTTATCTGGCGTCTCGTAGCACCCACGCTTGCAAGCATGCCATACTGCCTGATTTTTTCAGTGATTGATATGTTGAAGCTGTTTTTGATACAGTACACTGATGTCAGTATGATTATCAAAGCCACAACAGCAGCCACTGTAAACAGTGCTTTAAATGTACCGTCAATCGGGAAAACACACTCATAGCTTATAAGGAAGCCATTCATATATATATCATATTTTGCATTTCCATCTCTTTAAGAAACCTGTCACTCTCCTCAGCAGTCATTTCAACAGATGAATTATTCGCTTTCGCAAACAGCTTTTCATCCACACCAATTATATCTGCAGTCACAGCATCCTTGTTTCTTAAAGCCTTTTGAGTGTATCTGCTGTACACTGTGAGTGTAGTATCAGCTTCGCTTGCCTCACTCTTTGTGCCGTTATCAATTGCTGCCAGTTCATCAGAGTATGTGACAAATGTATATCCGGCGGCACTATAGTCCTCCATTCCATAGCCCGGTCTTTCCATGATGCCTACCACCTTGTAGTGCTTTGTCACAGTATCGGTAAGTGTCTCTGCCTCATGCTCATATGCGCAGTTTTCCGATATGACACTTTCGGTGTTTGAATCATATCGCTTTCCGACATCAAGTGTTATCTCATCTCCCACCTTTATGTCGATTCGTCCGTTTGTCTTTAAGTGCCTTGGAATGACTATCTCATCCTCATTTTTTGCCATGCGCCCCTCTATCAGGTTAAAGCAGCCTTTCTCAAAGCCTGCCTCATCTGTTGCCATGACATAAGCATACGGCTTATCCTCATTCTTGCAGCCGTCAAGCTTTGCAAAGCCCATCCCCATCGTCTCAAATGTACTTTCAATATTTCTGTTGTTTTTAAACTCTGAAAGCTCAGACATTTTCACACCCGAAAATTTCACATGAAAGTCGCCGTCTTTTTGCTTCTGGTATTCAATCATACTGTACTGAAAGCTTGACACAAGTGTGACAAGCGCTGACAAAAGCGCTGTTGCCAGAATTATTCCGACTATCGTGACAATAGTTCTTTTCCTGTTGAGCTTTAAGTTTTTTAATGTGAGTGTCTTCATCAAATTCATCTGATTTTACCATCCTCTATCATTATTGTGCGGTCAGCCGCCTTTGCAAGCTCCATATTGTGTGTGATCATAATGATTGTCTGGTTGAGCTCACGGTTTGAGGTCTTTAAGAGATGCATAATCTCGTTGCTGGCTTTGGTATCCAGGTTTCCGGTCGGCTCATCCGCTAGCACTATAGATGGTCTCGTAATCAGGGCTCTTCCTATAGATGTGCGCTGCTGCTGTCCACCTGAGAGCTCATTTGGCAGATGAGTACGTCTCTCTGTAAGTCCAAGGCGCAAAAGCATGTCATCCATCTGTGCTTTTTCCACCTTTCTTCCATCAAGCTCCATCGGAATTGCCATGTTTTCCTCCACATTTAATATAGGTATCAGATTATAAAACTGATAAATGATGCCTACCTGTCTTCTTCTGAATATGGCAAGCTCATCATCATTCATTGCAAAAATATCAGTGCCGTTTATATACACCTTTCCGCTTGTTGGCCTGTCAACACCTCCGAGCAGATGAAGCAGTGTGGATTTTCCGGAGCCGCTCGCCCCGACAATTGCCACAAACTCTCCCTTTTCCACGCTCAATGACACATCGTCCAAAGCCTTGACCTGATTTTCTCCGGCTCCGTATATTTTTGATAAGTGTTCTACTCTAAGCAGTTCCATTTAATTCTCCTTTTCTTCTCTATACATTTTTGAGTGCTGTGCGGTCTGTCCTTTAAAGTGCAGCCGCCCCGCGATACAAGTGTATAATACATTATGTAAAGTTACAGGTAGGTTACTTTTAAAAAATATTACAGCATAATATAAAAACTCCGGTCAGAACAAAAAGTTTTCTGTGCCGGAGCTTATATATTATATGTTTTATATCATATGTTTTATAATTATCTATGCCAATAATTATTTCTGCTTATATGAAGACAAAAAGTCTGCAAGCTTGCCTGTGGCATCCTTTAATATCTCTGTTCGAGGCAGATATACCACTCTGAAGTGATCCGGCTTATCCCAGTTGAAGCCGCCGCCGTGGATGATGAGTATCTTCTTCTCACGAAGCAGATCAAGTGCAAACTGTTCATCGTTTGTGATGTTGAACCTTGCAGTATCAATCTTTGGAAATATGTAAAATGCTGCCTTTGGCTTTACTGCCGAAATTCCCGGTATATCGTTTAATGCCTTGTAGACGTACTCTCTCTGCTCATAGATTCGTCCGCCCGGCACAATATACTCACCTACACTCTGATATCCGCCTAAAGCCGTCTGCACTATCGACTGCGCCGGAACATTCGAGCAAAGACGCATGTTTGAGAGCATGTTGAGACCCTCAATATAGTCTTTTCCGAGCGCCTTGTTGCCGCTTAAAACCATCCATCCGATACGATATCCTGCTATCATATGCGACTTCGAAAGACCGCTGAAGGTCACACAGAAGAGGTCCGGTGCAAGCGACGCAATAGACACATGCTCATAGTCATCCATCACAAGCCTGTCATATATCTCATCCGAAAAAATCATGAGCTCGTGCTCTCTTGCCACATCAACTATCTGCTGCAGCACCTCCCTTGGATAGAGCGCTCCCGTAGGGTTATTAGGGTTTATTATTACGATTGCCTTTGTCTTGTCTGTAATCTTCTTTTTGATATCCTCTATGTCCGGATACCACTCTGACTGCTCATCACAGATATAGTGTACTGCCGTGCCTCCCGCAAGTGTAACGCAGGCTGTCCAAAGCGGATAGTCCGGTGCCGGCACCAGCACCTCATCACCATTGTCAAGAAGCGCTGACATGCTTAAGTTTATAAGCTCGCTGACTCCGTTTCCGGTGTAGATATCCTCAACCGTCACATTAGGAAGCTTTTTGAGCTGTGCATATTGCATGATTGCTTTTCTTGCAGAAAAAAGTCCCTTGGAGTTGGAATACCCCTCACAGTCCGTGAGCTGGCGAGACATATCATATATCACCTCATCAGGTGTCCTGAAGCCAAACGGCGCCGGATTTCCTATATTGAGCTTCAACACATTTGTGCCGTTTTCCTCCATGCGGGCCGCTCATCCACCACCGGTCCTCTTACATCATAAAGCACATTATCTAATTTTCTGGATTTTCCAAATTCTCTCATCCTGACAATCTCCTTTTATTTTCGTAACAATTCCTGTATCCGTAATCATATCCTGCTAGCCTAAAAGCTCAAAAACAGCCTCAGCGTCAAATACCACCTGCTTTACCTTATCAACCTCTATCTGATAAAGTGCATTTGCTGCCAGATGCTCTGCAGCCTGCTCGAGATCTCTTATGCCCGATGTGTTCTCGTGAAGCTTAATCACTGCATCAAGTCCGTCCTCTGTGAGAACGCACTCCTCCTCCTTCATTCCCATTCGCTCAAATACCTTGCGCAGGGCAAATCTCTGGAAGATGACCTTCTTCTCTTCATCGGTATAGTCCGGAATATCAATCACCGCAAAACGTGACATAAGCGGTGCAGAAATCTGTGATTTATCATTGGCTGTTGCAATCGGATATACTCCGACGGTCGGCACCATACACTCCATATAGTTGTCTGTAAAGCCCAGATTGTCAAGCAGTGTCAAAAGCACATCTGCCGGATTTCCGTTGCCGTTTTTGCTTGAGGCCTTGTCGAGCTCATTGATGATAAATACAAGATTTGACTCTCCCGCCTGTGAAAATGCCTCCATAATGATTCCCGGCTTTGCGTTTGAATAGATTCTTGAGCTTCCTGTGAGCTGCTCTGCATCATTTATGGAGCTCATATCGAGTGTGGTCCATGGAAGCTTGAGTATACGTGCAACAGCATATGCAATCTGTGACTTTCCGGTTCCTGCCGGTCCACAGAGCAGCAGTCCGTAGGCAGGGAGTGTATGAGTCCTGTTTATCTGGATAATGGTCTCAATGATTCTCTGCTTCACGCTCTCCATGCCATAGAGCTCCTCATCGAGTATGCGCCTTGCCTCCACAGGGTCAATTGCCTCAAAATAATTTCCCTTCCACTGGATATTCATCATGATGGAAAGTGCTCTCTGCGCATGGCGTCTCTCCTCAGGTGATACCTCGCTTGAACGCGCAACTGCCAGATTTCTTCTGGCCCACAGCAGTATATTGTCAGGCAGTGTACGGCCTGCACAGGTCATGAAATCTGTGATGCTCTGTATACTGGTGAGCTTCATGCTGTCACCCTCTTCCTCGTAATCATCGAGTCAGGTTCATCCTCAGGCATGGTGCTGGCAAAGAGCCTTTCCATCATATACTGCAGGAATCCGTCCTCTGCAGACAGCTTTGTGCCTCTGCCGAGAGACACCTCCCTCACCCTGTATACTGCGTATCCGTCAGGTGTATTGGCTCCTGAAAGCTGTACCTTTATGTGATTTTCGCCAAGCCACTTAAAAAGGCTAACGAAGCGGGAATCAATGCGCAGGATATCTGCACTGGTCACCCCATCACCATCCTCAAATTCAAAGGATGTACGCTTTATCGGATTTGTAAACATACCGAGCGCATGATGCGCCCATTCCTTTTGCTTATTGTCTATCACAACAATCGGTTTATCGGCCGATGCCTTGGTCTCTGTCGAATGAAATGTCTCATATGTACACTCCGGATGCTCGTTTGCTACCGGTGTATCGCTAAAATCAAATACTGGCATTTTTTATTCCTCTCTTTTCGTAATTGTATTCTTCATCATACCCTGTCAAAGGCTATGTCCTGTACCACCTCGCCCGCGATGATAAGTCCTGCCACTGATGGTACAAATGCAAGGCTTCCGGAATATCCCTGCGCTCTGTGCACTTGTGTTCGGCACCCGGCGGCAGATGCAGTTGGTTCTGCAGCTTATGGACATATCCTCTATAGGTCTTGTAGGCTTCTCCTCAGAGTATACCACCTTGAGCTTTTTCACGCCACGTTTTTTAAGCTCACGGCGCATGACCTTTGCAAGAGGACACATGCTGGTCTTATATATATCAGCCACCTTAAATGCACTTGCATCCAGCTTATTTCCCGCTCCCATACTGCTTATGATAGGGACATTCTTCTCCTGTGCCTTCATGACAAGCGCAATCTTTGCTGTGACCGTATCAACCGCGTCAACTATATAATCATACTCTTCAAACGGAAATTCATCAGCATTTTCCGGCAAAAAGAAGCACCTGTGCGTCACGACACTGACATCAGGATTAATATCATGAATCCTCTCCTCCATCACATCTGTCTTGTATTTTCCTATGGTCTTTCGGGTTGCAATTATCTGCCTGTTTAGGTTTGTAAGACACACCTTGTCATCATCGATAAGTCAATCGCTCCCACGCCGCTTCTGACTAGTGCCTCGCAGACATATCCGCCCACTCCTCCTATTCCAAATACTGCGACTCTTGCGCCTTTAGCTATCCATCGCCTCTTTTCCAGCAAAAAGCTGTGTTCTTGAAATCAAACCGCCATGCCCTAG
>ENA-OQCE01000039-OQCE01000039.1-human-gut-metagenome-genome-assembly--contig:-NODE-39-length-50865-cov-3.777149_pt1 | contig 50865 bp, 54 predicted proteins | sample MGYA00242495_ERZ504572 | MGnify/ENA primary metagenome ERZ504572 (study PRJEB26092, sample SAMD00036228) | human gut metagenome | host: Homo sapiens | study: EMG produced TPA metagenomics assembly of... | reverse complement strand
ATACTTTTATCAGCCGTAAGATCATTAGTTTATTTCGATCTCCTATATCTGTCGGATTATAGATTTTCAAAGCATATCCCCCTTTATTTCTTACTCTTTGACCGAACCTGCCAACATACCTTCAACAAGATATTTCTGCGCAAATATATATATCAACACGATCGGCACTGTCGCAATAACCAACCCTGCCATAATAACAGGTATATTTAATGTGAAACGTCCTTTAAATAAAGTAATCCCTACCATTAAGGTTCGCAATTCTTCTTTCTGAAGAAAAACAAGCGAAATCAACAGCTCGTTCCATACCCATACAAGATTTACAAGTGATGAAGTAATAAGCGCCGGAACGCTCAGCGGAATCATAATCTTTGTCAACGCCTTCCGCTTACTGCACCCGTCAATCTCCGCTGCCTCTAACAAAGAATCCGGTACTGTTTTCATGAAATTTCTCATCAAATATATCGTCATAGGCAACATAATTCCTATATATATTAATATCACAGAAACACGTGTATTTACCAGACCCAATATTTTAATAATCCGGAACTGCGGTATAATCATAACAACCGGAGGAACAGACATCAGCGGAACGATCATGTTGAACAACACTTTTTTCCCTTTAAACCTCATCTTTGCAAAGGCATATCCTGCCAGCAGTGCAATGATTCCCGTAATAAAAACCGCTGCAACTGTAAGAATCAAACTATTCATAAACCATTGTCCGAACGGTTTTCCCCGGAAAGCTTCCACAAAGTTTTGTACTGTAAATGTTTGCGGAAGGCCTGCCATATTATTGACATATTCTTCATGCGTTTTAAACGAATTCGCTGTCATAAAATATAACGGAAAGATAATAACGACCACAAGTAAAATCATCAATAGCTGGGAGACTATTCCTCCTCTTTTTCGTTTCATTCTTTCACTCCTCTTTTCTCATAACAATCTGATGTATTACAATCAATATTGCCGCAATAGCAAGAAGTACTACGCTGATCGCCATTGCAATATTGAAATCACCACCGCCAAACGCTTTCTTATAAATCAAATATTCCAACACAAGCGTCTTATTTCCCGGGCCGCCTGCCGTCATGACATAAATGAAATTAAACACCCAACTCAACATTTCAATAAGAGTGATGATCACATAAAATTCAATAATCGATTTTGTCTGCGGCACGGTAATGTGCATAAATTTCTGAAACCATGTAGCTCCGTCTACATCAGCCGATTCATACAATGTTTTATCTATTGACATCATTCTCGCCAAAAACAAAACAACTCCGAAACCGATCTGCTTCCACATAATAACTATTGCCACACTCGGGAATGCCAAATTCGGATCTCCCAACCAATCCAACGCCATATTCTCCAACCCGATTGTCCGCAAAATAGAATTGATAACTCCGTTGTACTGCAGTAAATATGAAAATACAATGCCCACAACCGGAATTGCCAGTATGTACGGAATAAAAATAACGCTTCTGTAAAACCTCCACCCTCTGATTTTGTTATATAAAATTGATGCAATGGCAAGTGAAAGCACTGTCAATATCGGAACGCATAAAAATAATTTCAAGTTGTTCTTCAACGCAGTCAGCAAAAGTTCGTCTTCAAATGCCATCTTATAATTTCTCAGACCTACAAAAACACTCTCATTTGCAAAGGTCGTATAGAAGCTTTGGATAATAACATAAATAATCGGAATTACAATTACAACCGCCAAAATGATAAAGGTTGGTAATATATAGAAATACGGCGTGAACTTTTTCATCCTGTTCGTTTTCATATCAATCCCTTCCTTTGAAACAGAGGCTTTCCTCTTTTCAGAACTATTCTTCTACACTCCATTCTAAAAACGCATCATGAACCTCAGGATTTTGTTCCATACATTTCCCGAGTGCCTCATCTAATTCCACGCTGCATCCTTTGGCGCTAACCCTTCTGAAAACATCTTCTGTACCGTCGGAATCAGACCATCTGTTTCAAACATAGGTGCAAAATACAACTGATAACAAAAATTATTGTCTTCTTTCTGCCATTCCAAAACTTTTCTGTCAATTTCGCTGGATACCCAGCTTTCATCAAAGTTATTATTCGGCATCATCGCATTTGCCGATTCATACAGATATTTAATATTATCTTCTTCCTGTAAAAACAATAAGAAGTCTGCCGCCTCTTCTTTATGTTTCGCACTGTTTGGTATTACATATACCTGACTCGGAGTTGCAACTGAATCCGCAAATTTTCCGGTTCCGAATACTGGCGCTTTTGCAAAACCGATCTGATCTGACCCTAATGATTTTTCCAATGATACCGCATACGGCTGTGTATGAAGTGTCATTGCCGCTTTTTTGCTTTCGATCAACTGCTGCCCTGATATAAGTCTAATGAAAGTATATCTTCGTTAATATATCCGGCTTCTTTCAGCTCTGCAATTTTTTCCAGCCATTCAGAGTATTTTTTATCTGTAAAGCTTTCTTGTCCACTCATAAGGGAAATCATATCATTCACGCTGTCCATATTTTGCTGTCCCAAAAAAATCCCGATCCACGCCGGTAAATATCCGTCTTTTAACCCCATCCTAACGGCGTAATTCCTGATGATTTTAATTTCTCACAACACTCTAAAAATTCATCCCATGTAGTAAACGGATTTTCCGGATCTACTCCGGCAGTACGCATTGCTTCTTTATCATAGGCAATCCCATATGTAAATCCATATGCCGGGATTCCCCATTGTTTCCCGTTCCAATTCGTCTGAGCCAATGCCGACTTCGGAATAACCGAGAGTTCTTCTTCAGAAATATAGTCACTAATCGGAGCTACGTTTCCTTTCCAAACATCTTCCATTGCCTGAGTTCCGCCCCACATATATTGAATATCCGGACCTTCCCCTGCCGCCTCTGCCGTACGAAATGCCGTATACAGATTATCACTTTCCTGAAGAACAGCTTCCACTTTAATATCAGGGTTCTTTTTTTCATACCGTTTTACCATCTCTTCCATATACGCCTTATATCCCGGCACTTCTTGTTCTCCCCAATACCAAACGCTCAAAGTTGTTTTCCCTGTACCTTTCGCATCGTCGCTCTTTCCACATCCAAAAAGCAAAGATACGACCAACGCCGCAATCAACACCACAGAAATCTTTTTCATACTTTTCTCCTTTCTTTTATTTAAGTACATTTATTAATTTAATTAAATAATATCATAAAATATATATTTGTCAATATTTGTCTGAATATTTATGTATTATTTTATGTTTTTCTGTTTTGCATTGTTTTGTACTGTTTTTTTCTGATTAATTCCGGGTGGAGGATTCAAAAGATAGTATAGCTATATCATAAGCAAGATTCCTATTTTGAAAACCATATACAAAAACTATCCCCTTACTATCATTTTCTAAATAGTAAGGGGGATTGCAGTCATTCTGAATATGGATTTTCTTTTATTTTTGCATTACTGACCGTCAGAAAAAGCTTCATCTATCGCTTTTCCGATATCATTACGCTTATATTTGTTTTTAAACTGTACCCATTCTGTCGCTGCGTAGGCATTTTTTCTTGCTTCTTTCAGATTAGCGCCTTTTGCAGTTACACCAAGCACACGGCCTCCGTTTGTCACGATGTTTCCGTCCTCAAATTTTGTTCCTGCATGGAAACAGTAATACCCTTCATGTTTACTGAATTCTTCAAGACCTGTGATAGGATAGCCTTTTTCGTACTGAACCGGATAGCCTTCAGATGCAAGCACAACGCACACGGCCGCATTATCTTCAAACTGAAGATCGATCTGATCCAGAGTTCCGTCCACACATGCTTCAACAACGTCCAAAATATCATTTTTCATACGCGGAAGCACAACCTGAGCCTCCGGATCTCCGAAGCGGGCGTTGTACTCCAACACTTTCGGTCCTTCTTCTGTAAGCATCAGACCGAAGAAAATAACGCCTTTAAACGGGCGGCCCTCTGCAGCCATAGCATCTACCGTTCTCTGGTAAATATATTTTTCACAAAATTCTTCTACTTCTTTTGTATAGAACGGACTTGGTGAAAATGTTCCCATTCCGCCTGTATTCAGCCCTGTATCACCGTCACCGGCACGTTTGTGATCCTGCGCGCTTGTCATCGTTTTGATCGTCTTTCCGTCTACAAATGAAAGAACAGATACTTCGCGACCTGTCATGAACTCTTCAATGACCATCTCGTTTCCGGCTGTGCCGAATTTTTTGTCAAGCATGATCGTCTTTACGCCTTCTTTTGCCTCTTCAAAATTCTGACAGATCAGCACTCCTTTACCAAGTGCAAGTCCGTCTGCCTTCAATACGATAGGGAACTTTGCATTCTCAAGATAGGCGATTGCTTCCTTTGGATCTGTAAAATTCTCATATCCTGCCGTAGGAATATCGTATTTTTTCATAAGATCTTTTGAAAACGCTTTTGATCCTTCCAAAATAGCGGCGTTTTTCTTTGGACCGAACGTACGGATTCCCGCATCTTCCAATACGTCCACAAGACCTCCGACAAGCGGATCATCCATTCCGACGATGCAAAGATCGATCTCTTTTTCTTTGGCAAATTCTGCCAGTTTTTCAAATTCCATTGCTCCGATGTCCACGCACTCTGCGTATTCTGCAATTCCCGCGTTTCCGGGCGCGCAGTATATCTTATCTGCTCTGGGACTTTTTGCCACACTTGCCGCAATGGCATGTTCTCTTCCGCCGCTTCCGACGATCAATATTTTCATGATAGATTCCTCCTGTCTGTACAAACCGTTTTACGTTCCGAAATGACCGCCCGGTTTTTTCGTCCCGGCGGTCATTTTTTAATGCTTCGACATTCTATAAATTTTTTATAAAAGCATGTCCGTTTTCAACATGCACTTTTCCGTTCGCGATCAAATGGATCGCTTCCGGAAGGATTTTCCACTCTGCCTGCTCCATCACTCTTCTTTGAAGCATCTCCGGTGTGTCATCCTGCTCAACTTCTACTGCTTTCTGCAGGATGATCGGCCCTGTATCGGTTCCTTCATCTACAAAATGAACGGTCGCGCCGACTACTTTAACACCTCTTGCAAGCGCTGCTTCATGCACTTTTAATCCATAATATCCTTTCCCGCAAAACGCCGGAATCAACGACGGGTGAATATTAATCATCCGGTTTCTGTAAGCTGCGATCATTTCCGGAGGGATAACAACAAGAAATCCTGCCAAAACGATCAGATCCGGTTCGTACTCGTTGACGGCTTCCAAAAGTTTTTCATTAAACACATCCCTGGATTCATAATCTTTCGGCGAGATACATTTTGCCGGGATGTGATTCTCTCTCGCCCGCTCAAGCGCATATGCATTCTTGTTATTGCTGATAACTCCGACGATCTTTGTATTCCTGATGACGCCGCCTTTTACGCCGTCAATGATCGCCTGCAGATTCGTACCTCCTCCGGATACGAGCACAACGACCTTTAGCATAAGTCTACTCCTTTTTCTCCCGCTTCGATGCGGCCGACTACATACGGCGCATCTCCTGCCGCTTTGATCGCTTCCAGAGTTTTCTCCACATCTGCCGGATCAACGGCAACGATCATTCCAAGTCCCATGTTAAACGTATTGTACATCATCTGCTCTTCGATATCGCCTTCTTTTGCAAGCATCTTGAAGATCGGCGGGATCGGATAACTGTCTTTTTCGATCACCGCTCGAGTACCGTCGATCAGCATACGCGGAACATTCTCATAGAAACCGCCGCCTGTAATATGGCTGCATGCTTTCACCGTTATTCCCGCTTCTTTAATACTCTTAAGCGCTTTCACATAAATTCTTGTCGGAGCGAGAAGCGCCTCTCCGAGAGTACATCCCAATTCATCGTAATATGTATCAAGAGATTCTTTTGTAATATCAAATACTTTTCTTACAAGTGAAAATCCGTTGCTGTGAACTCCCGTAGACGCCATTCCGATCAAAACGTCTCCGGCAGACAGATTTTCTCCTGTGATCATATCTTTTTTATCGCATACTCCTACCGCAAATCCGGCAAGATCGTACTCGTCTTCTGCCATAAGTCCCGGATGTTCCGCCGTTTCGCCTCCGATCAGCGCCGCTCCCGACTGAAGACATCCTTCTGCCACTCCGCTTACGATTGATGCGATCTTCTCAGGCTCATTCTTGCCGCATGCAATATAATCAAGGAAAAACAGTGGTTCTCCTCCCGCACAGGCAATATCATTCACACACATTGCCACAGCATCGATTCCGATCGTGTCATGCTTATCAAGCACCATCGACAGCTTCACTTTCGTTCCGCAGCCGTCTGTTCCCGACAGCAGTACCGGCTCTTCCATTTCTTTGATCTTATCAAGAGAAAATGCTCCCGAAAATCCTCCGAGTCCTCCGAGCACTTCCGGACGCATCGTCTTTTTCACATGCTCTTTCATAAGTTCTACTGATCTGTAACCGGCCTCTATGTCAACTCCTGCTTTCTTATAATCCATACCACTTTCTCCTTTACTTTAAATACTCCTCATATCCGACCTCGGCAAGACGATCGGCTTTCGCCTGAACGGTATCTTTCATCTCTGCCGAATAGTCTTTTAACTTTTTTAATACCTCTTCATCTGATACAGCGAGGATTTTTGCCGCAAGAATCGCAGCGTTCATTCCACTGTCAATCGCAACAGTCGCAACCGGAATTCCCGGCGGCATCTGAACGATCGAGTAAAGAGCGTCCATACCATCCAGATTCTTTCCTGACATCGGCACTCCGATCACCGGCATCGGGAACAGCGCCGCACACATTCCCGGAAGATGTGCAGCCATTCCGGCTCCTGCGATGATTACTTTAATCCCTTTTCCTTCCGCAGCTTTTGCCCACTCAAAAAATACATCCGGCATACGATGTGCGGAAATGATCGTCATTTCATAATCAATTCCGAATTTTTCCAACATTGACGCAGCTTTGCTCATCACTTTCAGGTCAGAGTCACTGCCCATTACGATTCCTACTTTTGGCACGTTATTTCCTCCTTAAAATCTCAAATCAATTTTCGAGTTGTTTTAATGGTTCATTTAAAATCTCAGTTCCCGGAAGCACAAATCTTCCGTCTTTAATTAGTATAATGTGTTTCCCGTCTTTTGTCACTACACTTATTTCTTCTAACTCTTCATAAGGTACGGTTATATCTGTATGACATTGAAAGTATGCCGCAGACGGATCTTCTTTTCTTTTCAGCGAACAAGAATTATCCTTTGCAACGATTTCTTTTCCGTTCGGATTATATACACGGACGTCTTCGCTCCATGAATAGCATGTGTCGCCCACTGCAAAATGAGGTCCTGTTTTCTCTGCGATCAAAATCGGCATCTTATCTTCGATCCCGTATTTTTTTCCCGCGGCATAAGCAGTCGTATTTGTTCCGATCGCGAATTCGCCAAGCGGAAGAGTATCATGATTTTTCAAAACATTATCAAAAATATATCGTCTGCCTTCTTCCTCGTCTTTAAAATTGCCGCATCTATAATCAACGATCTTTCCGTCTTTAAATTTCAATTCAAGGTCTTTATACTGCAAACCGTCAAGATACACCCGGCTGACATGCAAAACTCCGTTCGTTCCTTCCAGCACCGGTGATGTAAACACCTCGCCTACCGGAATATTTACATCTGCCACACAGTTTTCAAAAATCGTCTCTTTCCGAGCATCTTTTAACGACCAAAGCCGAATCTCCATATCCGTCCGGTTCTCTCCCTTTCCGATCACACGGACTTTTTCTCCCTGATCGAGCGCATCGATCATCGTCTGTTGAACTTTCTCATATAATTTTGCATCTAACGTATTAATTCGTATTACTTCATCGAAAATTTCTTCATATTTCGGACCGATCTCCGGCACAGGATATGCAATGATCGTAAAACTTCTCTCTTCTCCTTTGATATATTCATTTGTGATCTGACCGGATCTGCTGTCGTATTGAAGCGCAAGCTCCCTTTGCTCTTCACAGTAAGCCGGAGCTTCCGGTACTGCTTTCGGTGAAAACGGCTTTTCTCCGAATGTTTCCATCACGGCAGGTCCTGCGAACTGCGCTGCCTGTTCTTTATTTTGTTCATAAACAGTATGCATCACTTCCAGACGCCGTTCAATATAGCGTTTATCCATAAATAACGCCTGATCTTGTCTGTGATCGTACTCATACTGCCAGTTTGCCACAGCGCCGAAATATCCGATTTTGTGATGCTCTCTTTTCGTGATCACACCCGACGCCGCCCTGTATATTACGGGTTTTAACCCCATAGCGCGAAAATTTGCGATCGCCGCTCTTATGACCCGTTCAAATCCGAGGCTGTAACGAATATTTACGACTGATTTTTTGGACAGATCTTTTCCTGTATTGATAAATCCGATCCGATATCCTTCCGTGTAAACGTCCGCCATCTTTTGAATCGTCTCTTCGGGAAGCGACCTGAGACGGCGCGCAGTTCCCAGCTCATTTTCTGTAATATATCTCCGAAACGATACAAATACCTGTCGCTGCTCAAATCTGCATTTTCGATAATATCTGCCGCAAACGAATACGACGGATCGATCTGTTCTTTAATCCGATCTGCCAAAAATACGTCGCAATAATCGCTTGCATACCAATACACGATATCTCTTACTCTTCGTATTTCCGGTTCAGCGCCATCTGCCCGGCAATTTTCAAAATACGTATATACCTCGATAAACAATTCATACAAAATCGTCAGATAATCAAGTCTGCCTTCAAACGCATAAGGGATGCCGGAGCGCATTTCCACATAGAGAAAACTCAAAAGCCTTCCCATCTCCGGCTCAAACCAGCTGCATGCATATTTCGGATTTGCATAGCTTTTTTCGTAAGCATCCCCGACAATATCACTATAAAGGATTTCGTTGATCTGTCTCATGTCTTCTTCATTATATTGATCCCATTTTCCGCTTTCCACCTGAATCCGCACATTTTCCACTTCAAGCAAAAACAGGGCAACCAATCTGAAATACGCGATATAAGAATCTTCCACAGATTCCTCAAAAGGCAGCGTGCGAAGACGTTCTACCGACAACGCATGCCGTTCCCTATATGAATCGTTGTTGTATTTTTCTGACACTTCCTGCATTTTCCTTTCCCTCCCGCTCATCTGTTTACTTTTCTTTATTATTTATCTTTTTTCACTACTTTTTATCTTTTGCTTACTAATTCAAACCTCTGATAAATACCGCAAAAAATGAAATAATCGCCGCCGCATTCATGACAATACCGATCTTACACGTCAGATAACTGCGTTCTCTCTCCCGAAATCCTATAATTGCCGAATAAATTCCGTATCCTGCCAGTATCAAAGAAATAATCGTAATACCTCCTATGATCCCGGGGGCTTCTCCTCTTCGGACAAACGCGTATGCTATACATCCCGCCAACACTGCGGCCGAACCTAATCCGAACAGACACGAAAGATTTCCGTTGCCCGCCTGTTTTTGCTTTGGCTTTTTATGTTTCACCCCGCTTTTTTTCCGGTTTTCCTCCCGTTTCAAAGCAGTTTCTTTTTTCTTATCTTCTGCCTTTTTTTCCTTTCCGAACATAACGTTTTCTCCTTATCCGACTGCATACCACAAACAAAATATATCCTAAAACTCCGCCGATTGTATTTAATAAAATATCATCGACATCAAAACTTCCTACTCTCGTAAAAAGTTGTATTGTTTCCACGCCCAGACTCAGCGCCATACTGAAAAATAATATTTTAAAAAATCCCATGGACTTTCCCGCCATGGAAATAAAGAAACCATAAGGAACAAAGATCATAATATTCCCGAGAAGGTTCGCAAGCACCGTAAACATGCCAAGCTGTTCTCTATAAGTAAGAAAACGTCTGATTTCTTTAAATAATTCAAGATTATATCTATACTCTTCCGTCACTTCCGTTCTTCCGTACCATTCCGCAAGAAACAGAAAATAAATCAAAAAAACAATATATAGTAAAAACAGGATTTTCCCAAATATCCTATAAATCCGCTCTTTTTTTATACTCAAAAATAACTCTCCTCACACAAGGAACTCTCCCTATCAGTAATTTTTTCAAATCACCGGAAGCGCTAAAAAAGCGCGCTCCGGGACTATACACGGCCGCAAAGTCTCAGGCAAACCCAGACTTCGTTCCGCCGCCGTTGCAAAAAGGGACTGCCTGTATTCCGGCTTAGTCCTTATTTTTCTTTCTGTTTATTTATCTCTCTTTCATCCGTGTCCTTTCACAGTTTCCCTGAAAGCTGTCAAGCTGCTTAAAATGTAATCTCTTTTTTATGTTTGAGTAATTTTGCTCCGTTCACGATTGCAAGTATTCCTGTTGCCACTCCGACAACGAGAACGATAATCCCAAGTGTAATGCTACTTGCACCACTGTTTTTCATTGTAAGATATGCCTTTTCCATAAAGCGCCTCCCCGTTTTATTTTACTCCATATGTTTCATAGTATGTATCGATCGCAGCCTTTAATGTATCGTCGATCACAACTTTTCCGTTATACGGCTTGTTGTACAAGTGTTCCACGACTTCTTCCATCGTCACGATCGCGGCCGTATCGAAACCATACAGATCTTTCACCTCGTCAAGGGCGCATTTTTCTCCCCCTTTTCCGACCTCCATACGATTAAGAGATACGATTAATCCGACGATCTCCACATCAGCGGCCTGCTTTACTTTCGGAACGGTCTCTTCCATCGACTTTCCTGACGTCGTTACATCTTCGATCATGATAACTCGATCGCCGTCTTTAAATTTACTTCCGAGGAAGCTTCCTTTGTCTGCTCCGTGATCTTTCTCTTCTTTTCTGTCCGAGCAGTATCGTACTTCTTTTCCATACAACTCACTGTAAGCGATCGCAGTTACAACCGCAAGAGGAATCCCCTTATAAGCAGGTCCGAACAACACATCAAAATCATCTCCGTATGTGTCATGGATCGCTTTCGCATAATATTCGCCGAGCTTTTTAAGCTGCGAACCTGTCACATATCCGCCTGCATTCATAAAAAACGGAGATTTCCTTCCGCTTTTCAATGTGAATTCTCCAAATTTCAGCACATCGCTGTCCACCATAAACTCAATAAATTCCTGCTTATAACTTTCCATCTTTCTTAAAACCTCCGTATTTACGGGCTTTTCTCGCCCTTACTTTCTATGTTTCATCCCCTGCTACACCATTTTTACACCACTTCATGCTCAACTACACCTTCTCTTAAACTTCTCCGTTTCCAAAAACAGCGTATCCTCTGTTACGTGGCAGTACAAACCCATTGTCATTTGTAATGTACCATGTCCCAGAAGTTTCTGCAATATTTTGGGGTTCATGCCATATTCGATTGCTCTTGTAGCAAAAGTATGCCGAAGTGTGTGCAATGTAAAGGGGGCAAAATCGGGAAAAAACTATTAAACCTTCTCAATTTTATCATATATTTCCTGTTATTTCAATTAAGGAACTTCCTTAAAAATGTACGAAAAACTGTCAAATAGTCCTTTTCTTACTCTACAATCGTACTAATGATACTTAGTATTGTTGTAACGATTTTGATAGCGTATATAAATCAATCAAAAAAGTAACCGCCCCTCGCCCAAGGAATGCGGTTACTCTTTTGAGTAATTAGATAATTTGGACTAACCAACTATCAATAGTGTCTTTATTATTATTTAAACAAATACCTATTCAAATGTCAAATCTGACGCTCTTACAATTTTGCTATCAAATTTAATAATTCTTTCCGATTTACTACACCATTTAGTACACCATTTTCATATCAAACCACACCACTTTATGATACAATACACCACTTTACCGTTTTTCAAAATCTTGCAGAACACCAGTAAATACAAGGCTTTGAGAAGTTACATCAATTTATGAAAGAGCATTGTCAGAAATTCACATATTTTCCGTTATTTCAATCGAGAAACTCCCCTAAAAATGTACGAAAAACCGATCTCATAAAAATCCATATACAAACAGGGCCGCCACTAAGTGACAACCCTGTATTTTTCCGTACTGTTTACGGATGAAGCTTATTTTCTTTTGTTCCTTTTGAAAATTGTCAGAGCCGTTCCGCCTGCAGTCACGCCTGCAAGAACTACAAGTCCGATCAGCAGCGTTACGTTAAAATTATCTCCTGTCTGAACCGCTCCGCCTTTGTCCGGTTTCTCTGTATTCGGTTTCTTATCCGGATCTACCGGCTTCTTATCCTCTGACGGATCTGCTTTCACCGATACGGCTACGTCTGCCGACTGTCCGCCGTATGTTACTGTTACTTTCTTCGTATCCGCTGTCAGTTTTGTATTAAGACTCGGATTAAAGGAGAAATCTTTTGCCGTCTCCGGTCCGTATGCAACAACTTTTGTTGTTCCGTCTGACATCGTTACTGTAAGCACAAGTCCTTTCGGATCGAATTTCTCCCCTTCTTTGTACTCTGTCTTAGCAGGATTTGCTTTAATTTCAACTTTGTCTACCGTTGGCGTCTCCGGCTCTACCGGCGTGTCAGCTTTCACTTCAATACCGATTTCTACCGTCTTGCCCGCATATGTTACATCAACTTTGCTCACACCTTCTGTAAGCGCTGTATCAAGTGACGGATTAAATGCGAAGTCTGCCTTTGTTGCATCACTGTAAGCTACTTCTTTGTCCTCGCCTTTGTTATATTTCACTGTAAGCACAAGTCCTGCCGGGTCGAATTTCTCCCCTTCTTTGTACTCTGTCTTAGCAGGATTTGCTTTAATTTCAACTTTTTCTACCGTCGGTTTCTCCGGTTCTACCGGTCTTTCTTCCAAACCTTCAAATGCTGAAGTTAATACTTTCAGCGCTTCATCAATCTGAATCTGCTGTGCGGAATAATCTGCAAATACTGTCTGTGCATCCGTCAGCGCTTTTGCAAATGCCGCATAAGAAGTGTCTGTGTACCCTTCTGCCGACGTATCTTTTACTTCATTGATTTTTTGCTTCCAGGGCGCTTCTGTCAATCAGATCGTTTTCATTCTCGATTTCACCAAGTTTGAATTTTGCCTGTTTGATATAACATAAATCTGTTCTTACATTATAATTACCTGATTCAAATGCATTCTTAGAAAACTCTTCGTCAAAGTGTCCGTAAGAATCCATGATAAATGTTCCATCATCCAGAACTAAAATTCCCGCATATCCCGTATCACCGGATTTTGCATTCATTGCCCAGTCTTCTTCGATCAGTATACGGTATTCACCTTCGTTTTGCTCTAACAGGTCTTCATATGTTCCAACCCATGCAACCCAGTCGCCTGCCATCCAGTTGTTATCAAGCTTACCGTCTTTGTATACGATCTCACGGAATGTGATCAAAAGACGTCCGCTGATCGGATCATATACAGCTTTATGTCTTTCCCCTGCAAGCGAACCTTGCATTTCTTCCGGTTTACTCCATGTTTTTCCTTCATCATCAGAATAGAACATCACGGATAAGTTTGGTTTTTTATCACTTCTTGCCAGCGCCATGATCCGTTTTCCATCCGGTGAGCGGAACATTCCGACTTCACAGATTCCATATTTGCTTTCGATACTTCTATAATCAGCTAAATATCTTTCCGGCTCGCTCCACTGTTCATTTCCGTCTTCATCAAATGTCAGATAGCTCTTGAAGTTGACATAACCATAATCATGGAAAACACCCATCCATTTCTGAATGTAATTTCCCTGTTCATCTTTTTAACTGCACAAGACTTGCCATTGCTACGATTGTATGTTTTTTCTCTGCTCCGTCAAAAGAAGGCCAGTGATTCTTATATTCTGTCCAAGTTTCTCCGTCATCATCAGAGTAGGCAGTATCCCATCCGCCTCTTTGTAAATCCCAGTTCGGACATGCTGAAATCAGCATAATTCTTTCTTTTCCATTACCCATATCCAATGTATATAAGGTAGGTGTTTCCTGACAAGTTGCAAACGATGCCGGAATATCTTTCTTCTCCGTCCAAGTCTCGCCTTCATCATCACTAATCTGCATAATAATCGGTCCATGACCGTGTCCTGTCGGATAAGCAGTAATCAGTCTGCCTGTCTTTGTCTGAACCATGTCCGGCTGTCCAAGATACTGTCTAGGTGTATTCGGAGCTTTTTCAATATCTTTCAGATATTTATCCGCCAATTCATACTGTGGAATCCTTGAATTTGCATACAATACTTTCTTACAGTTTACTGTAACTTTTTCCGTATATCCGCCGCCTGTTACAGTAATGACCGCTTTTCCTTTCTTGTTCGCCGTTACTAAACCGTCCTCATTTACACTTGCAATTTCCGGCTTGTTTGAGACATATGTAATCGTCTTATCTTCGGCGTCTGTTATCAAGTTTGTTGTAATCTGATACGTTTCTCCGATATTTACCGTTGGATTCGTATCCGCAATGTTTAATCCTTTTACTTTCATTGCGGAAAGTATTTCACTTTCATTCAATACACGGTTATAAACTTTCACTTCATCGATCAGACCTGTAAATCCAGTACCGCCGATCACATCCGCAGGTGTTTTAATAGGATTATTTTTTGTCCATGCATTGATATCACCGACTCTTGTACCGTTTACATACATGGCAAGACCCTGATCTTTATCCTGCACCCATGTAATATGATACCACTTGTCTTTCTCGAAATCATACTGATACGACAAGACGTCTCCGCCATTATTTCCTACACGGAATCCGGATACTCTGTCTGCCGCCATCTTCAATGAGAAGGAAAATGCTTTTGTGGAATCTTCCAATACAGAAATCTCTTTATTAAATTCTGACGTAGTCTTTACCCAATACGAAATCGTCCAGTCTTTGTCATTCAGATCGCCTGCCGTCTGCGTAATCACTGCACCTTTTCCGTCTTGTGTTACGTTCAGCGCTTTTCCTGATTTGCCGGCTTCGGTTGTGCAGGAAGCATCAAGAGTACCGTCACGTTTTCCCCATTCATCCTCTAACTTCTGTCCTTTCACATCGTCAAATGAATAGTAAGAAACCTGCGCTCCTTCTTCAACCTCAGCTTCTTTTACAACGATCGTAACAGAATCTTTCTTTTCTTCATTTTGGTTAGATGTCACCGTAATAACAGCGCGGCCTGATCCCTTCGCAGTTACCGCTCCGTCTTTCACAACTGCAACTGCCGGATTATCGGTCGACCATGTGACTGTGTTATTCAATACATTTTCCGGAAGGACTGTAACTTCAAGCTGAGTTGTACCTCCCTGCTGTAATTCAACCTCTTTCTCTCCGTTGATCGATACTGAGTCAACCTCGGTCACTCCCGCTTTCTTTAATGCGACATATTCTTCTGTCAGCTCGGCAATTTTTGTTTTGATCGTATTCATATCCGACGCAAGTTCTTGTTTTCCCGCATCTGTCAGATAATACGCGCTTGATGCATAAGTCGGTTTTACAGAATCCATCAAAGCATCCACTTTTGCCGCCATGCTCGGAACATCTGATTTCATTTTAATAAGTTTATTTACATCGCGTACACCTTCTGCCATTTTTTCAAAACGTGTACTTGATTTTGTAACTTTTGCTTCAGAATCATCCGGGAATACAAGGAAACAATCCCCGGCTTCAAATGCATTGTGAGTCGTGTCTTCCAATGGATTCTCAACCCATGAGTCATATGCCCAGCGAAGATATCCTTCTCCGCCTACGGAATAAGAATACATCATTGTCCAGTAGCTTTCTCCCGGCGCACTTAATGAAAAGTTACCCGGTTTATGACCTGTACATGTATAAATAGTTGTACGAAGTCCCGCATCTTCACGAGCCTGTCTTATTTCTTCAAACTGCTGAGGATGGGCCTTTACCGCGATAGAACCTACATTCAGGTCGTCTACGCGCATTGCAAGATCTTTTTTCTCAACAAATCCATCCATCGCTCCCGCACTCTTTAATTTCAAAGGTGTCGGAATGCCGCGTTTAATTGAATCGATCAAATCAAACGCCGCCTTATTAAATCCTCTTTCATCGATACCGATATAAGCGTCGTTAAACCAGCCTTTTTCATATAAATGGTCTGCAAGATCATTCAGAAATGCCGTCCATATCGTTGTCCATTCTTCTGAACCCGGAGTCAATCGTTTTTTTACTGTTGTCTTTGTCGCTTCATCATAATAAACAACTGAGTTTGTCCAAGGCGCAATACTGTAACATACGATCTTGTCCCCGATTTTCATAACGTCTTTGTTAAACGTTACCCATTTATCAAAATCCGTATAATCAAAACTCCATTTTCCATCCGCTTTCTTTGTCCATTTAACCATAGAAGGGAATTTAACAGTTCCTTCCCCGTATGTCTGACCTGCCCACGCCTCTTCTACGATTGTAGTTGTAATGGCATGTCCGCCGGCATTTTTATATAATCCCATGTGGGATTTTAAAATTTCAAAATGCTCTTCAGAAAACGGCGTTACATCATAATATTCTGCGATACGATACGGGTTCTGCCACAATTCCATATCAAAACCATCTTTAAACTTCGTCGCATCCGGAAGTTCTGCATCAGCTACTTTTAACGTATAAGTAAATGTAAGTGGTTCTGCTAATTCTTTTGCCGTTACCGTAACCGTTCCTGTATAACTACCTGCCGCTGTTCCTGCCGGAACTTTCACAGATACCCAGATATTCTGAAGTTTGTTCGTTCCAATATTCATCGCTGTTCCGGCATCCTGATAAAGCACTTCATTTGCTTCCTGTCTGCTTCCTTTCGGAACTTCTCTGTCAGGATCACCGTATCCCGGCATTCCTGTATAAGCCTGAACTGATTTAATAAATTTTAAATCCACATTTGCTTTCGGAATCGTATTGCCGTTTCCGGTGAAATCACTTGCCGTCGCTGTTACATCTGTATAAGAAGAATCTATCGAAGCTAAAGAAATCTCAGAAGTAACCGTATCATTCTTCCATGCATTCAAAGTATCTTCTGTTTTGTTTGCTGCTTTTACCTCAGTTAATTTATCCTGGGTATACTGAAGATTATTATCTGTAATTGTTCCGTGAAGTTTTGCTTCTTCCGGTTCTCTGTAAGTATATACATACACCTCAGCGGCATCGATCAGAATGTCCGAACCTGTTCCTGATGCATTTCTTTCCCCTGTAGCCACCGCTTTTAATGTGTGTTCTTTTTCTTCTAAATCGGAAATCGTTGTAATGAATGTAGAATTGATATTAGTAGCATTATAAAGGTCTCCCTCTGCTTTTTCCTCACCGTCGATCAGATACTTCACTTTTCCCATCATTCTGTTTTTACCGGAATAGATATCGATCTTATGTCCTGTAAATTTCACTTCATAATAGGTTGCTTCAGGATGCGCCGGATCTACTTTTTTTGACCATGTATGCTGCGCATCTCCTGCCTCCCATTTTCCTTCTGCGAATGTGAAGTAGTTTGTTTCTCCGCTCTGCTGTGTATGCGGAATTTTCACCTTTTCTTCAATCGGAGCTTTTTTTCCTGTAATCTTTTCATACATGCATTCTGCTATGTACAGATATCCTGCATCTGTAAAATGTACTTTATCTGTATTATAAAGATTTTCTTTTCCTTCGGTCTTTTCATACATATCAATGAAATCCCATGCGGCATTTTCTTTAATCAATGCCTTCTGAGCCTGATAGACTTTTTCGACCTTTTCCTGAGTGATATCGTTTCCCGTCGTCTGATAACATTTCGGAGACGTGGCAAAAATAACTTTGTTATTCTCCGTCTTATACTCATTATAAAACGCTGTCATCTGTGTTTTATAATTTTCTTCGTTCCAGTTTTTGGAATCATTCGTTCCAAGCATAATAATTACAATGTCTGCATTATAAGCTTTACTTTGTTCGTATTCTGTACCGCTTTTATATGGATTACTTGTCCCCTCCATCAAAAACGCACCTGTTTCCCCAAAGTTTTTTACTTCATATCCGCTTCCAAGTAAACTCTGCAAACGTGCCGGATATGCATTTGGTCCTTTCTTTCCTGAATTCGCGCCCGTCGAAGTGTACCCTTCCGTCAGGCTGTCTCCCACGCATGCCACCTTGATCTTCGCGGCGGCATCTGCCGTCTCACCTTCTGCCCATGCGATCGTGCCGCTTCCTAGAATACACCCTAATGTAAGCACAACACTTAAAACAATTCCCATTGCTTTTCGCATTAGTTTTTTGACATTTTCCACAACTATTTTTCCTTCCTTTCTTAGCATTTTGCCCACATACTCATACAGAACCATATACCCTTTTGTTCAATGTGTCAACATTATTTTTACCCCCCCCCCCGCTCCATATGTCGTATTTTCATCATTTTCCATATAAAATACATTTATTTTTATGCATAATGACGAGTTTTTCGAGGGCTGATTTTCTAACTTCTGCATATACTATATAAAATACTTTTCTGCTTATGAAAGGAGACTTGTTATGCTTGCTTCCTATAAACTTTCCGGTAAATACATCTTTATCTCCGGTTTTCTGTTCACGTCTGTTCTCGGAACACTGTCGCACTTTTTCTATGAATGGTCCGGCGATTCAACTTTTATAGGTCTTGTCTGCCCAATCAGCGAATCTGCATGGGAACATATGAAACTTTTGTTCTTTCCGGCTCTGCTCTACTGCTTTCTTTTCAAACTAATATATAAAAACGCCGTTCCAAACGTATCTTTACCACTTTTATCCGGCATTCTGACAGGAACGACACTTATCCCTGTTTTCTTTTATACTTACTCAGGCATACTCGGCTTTACGGTTGTCTGGATCGATATTGCTATTTTTTACCTTTGTACTGGAATCACTTTTTCAATGGCATCCAAATTATATGAGCAGAAAAATATCGCACGTTTCCGCTTCCTCATATATGGACTGACTATATTATATTCCATCCTTTTCTTTATATTTACCTTTATTCAGCCGGATATTGCCCTGTTTCAAAATCCATGACTTTTCATACCGCGTCCGCTTACGCCTGCTTCTTTTTTCTATCTGTCTTTCACTTCATTTTTCAGTCTGTTTTCCGGTTCATTTTCCAATCCACTTTCCATCCTCGGTAAGAGGAAGCGGCTTCCCGTCAAGAACAGCGCTTTTTAAAATATCTTCTATATTATAAACAAGTTTCAGAGAAAAGAAGCCGCAGTCTCTCTCCAACAGATCAAAGAAAATCTTATCTCCCTCCCATAACTTCAGCGTCTCGATCTTTGATTTTTCAACCCATTCCAACTCGCCCTCATCACAGTCGATCGGTTCTCCTTCAAACCCGTCAGCCGTATAAAGCGACATGTATTCTACAACATCTTCACCGTAAACAAATGTCACGATTCCCCGGTAAGCCCACGAAGTCAGCGTATATCCCGTTTCTTCTTTCACTTCTCTTAGCAAGCACTCTTCAGGACTTTCTCCATATTCAAAATGTCCGCCGACACCGATCCATTTATCTTTATTCACATCATTTTCTTTCACCGTACGGTGAAGCATTAAATATTTATCGTCTTTTTCTATATAGCATAATGTACTTAATTTTGTCATAGCCATCCTCCTTAATACGGTCTCTATATTTGTATCTTTATCCGTTTTCAGACTTTTTTATTTTCTTCACTTTTTATCATTTATCCTCATCTTTTCCCCTAAGAAACTGCGATTCATACAAATGTCTGTAAAATCCGTCTGCAGCCATCAAGCTCTCGTGATTGCCCTGCTCAATAACTTTTCCGTCTTTCATAACGAGAATCACGTCCGCCTCGCGGATCGTTGACAGACGATGCGCCACAATAAACGTCGTCCGCCCTTCCATCAATTTTGTAAAAGCCGCCTGTATCTTTACTTCTGTTCTTGTGTCGATCGATGACGTCGCTTCATCGAGGATCAGCATAGGCGGTCTGCACAGCATAACACGCGCGATGCATAAAAGCTGTTTCTGTCCTTGCGACAGCCCGTCTCCGTCTTCTGTCACCACGTGTCATATCCGTTTGGCAGACGCAGGATTACATTGTGAATATAAGATGCTTTTGCAGCTTCTATCATTTCCTCTTCTGACGCGTCGGACCTTCCTAAAAGAATATTTTCCCGGATCGTTCCCGTTTTCAGCCACGTTTCCTGAAGCACCATGCCATATGCACAGCGCAGACTTTCCCTCGTAACCTCACGCACATCCTTTCCGTCTACTGAAATACAGCCGCCGTCTACATCATAAAACCGCATAAGCAGATTGATCAGCGTTGTTTTTCCGCATCCCGTCGGTCCTACAACAGCGATCTTTTGTCCCGGCATAACTTTCAAATTAAAATCCGTGATCAGATTCTGTTGTGGCATATACGAAAAATCAACATGCTCTGCCAGTACATGTCCCCGGACATGAGTCAGAACCGCCGCATCTTTTGCATCTTCCGGCTGAGGAATTTCTTCTATTAACTCAAAAATACGACCGGCACATACAACCGCGTTTTGGAACTCTGTCACAACTCCGGATATTTCATTAAACGGCTTTGTATACTGATTTGCATAACTCAAAAAACTTGTAAGCTGCCCTACTGTCAGCGTTCCGTTTACTACCGCAAACGCACCTGCGATCCCGACTCCCGTATATACGAGACTGTTTATAAAACGGGTCGCCGGATTTGTAACGGAAGAGAAAAATGTCGCTCTCAAATATGCGCTTCCTAATTTTTCATTAATCTTATCAAACCGCTCCGTCACTTTTTCTTCCTGCCCAAACGCCTGTACTACTTTCTGATTGCCGATCATTTCGTCGATCAGACCTGTCTGTTCTCCTCTGATTTCAGACTGAAGACGAAACATCGCAAATGTTTTGCGGGCAATAAAGTTCGCCACAAAAAATGAAATCGGAGTGATCAAAACGACGACAAACGTAATATTTACATCAACCGACAACATAAATCCCAGCGTGCCGATAATCGTTGCAGCTCCTGTAAACAACTGGGTAAATCCCATCAAAAGTCCGTCCGCAAACTGATCTACATCCGCAATAACACGGCTTACTATTTCTCCGGATGGATGATTGTCGATGTATTTCAGCGGAAGGATCTGAATCTTCCGAAAAGCTTCGTTTCTCACATCCTGCACGACCTGATAAGTCATTTTATTATTGCACACATTCATCAGCCACTGCGCAAGCGCCGTAATACCCGTACATATTCCGATCTGAAACAGAATTCGGAATATCCCGGCAAAGTTTACCGCTCCTTTTCCTATGATCTCATCTACCGCATAACCGATCAGTTTCGGAATGTAGAGCGTAAGGGCGACGCTGACTGCTGCCAGCAAAACAGAAAAAACAACAAAAATACGATACTTCCCAAGATGCCCGAATACTTTTTTTAATATTTCTCCCCGGCTCATTTTCCGATCTTTGCTCTGCGGCTTACTCTGCTCTGCCTGCACTTTTGACTTCTGTATTTTATCTTCATTGACTGTTTGTTTTTTAAGCATGTAAAACCGCCTCCTCCGGAAATTGTGAATAATAAATCTCCTGATAAGCCGAACAGTTTTGCATCAGCTCCTCATGTATTCCGACCGCCACAGCTTTCCCATCTTCCAGCACAACGATCCGATCTGCATATCTGACCGATGCCGCCCGCTGAGAGACAAGAAATACTGTCGGATTTTCTTTCATGTTTTTAATCGCGTCACGCAAAGCCGCGTCGGTCGCGAAATCAAGCGCCGACGCACTGTCGTCCAATATAAGAATATCCGGTTTTCTTACAAGCGCTCTTGCGATCGTCATACGCTGTCTCTGCCCGCCGGACAAATTTCTCCCGTTTTGTTCTATCATAAATTCAAGCTTTCCCGGCTTTGAATCAACGAACTCTTTCGCCTGTGAAATTTCAAGCGCTTCTTCCAGTGTTTGTTCCGATGCATTTTCATCTCCCCACCGAAGATTCTCCGCAACCGTCCCTTTAAAAAGCACCGCTTTTTGAGGAACCACGCCGATATGACTGCGCAAACTTTCAATCTCATATTCTCTTACATCATGTCCGAAAACCTTCACTTCTCCTTCCGACGCGTCATAAAACCGAGGGATCATGTTTACGATCGATGATTTTCCAGCCCCTGTTCCGCCGATAATCCCTATCGTCTCTCCCGCATTGCCCGAAACGAGATGTTGCTCAACGAAGGCGCTCCCGCATTTTTATATGTCAATGACACATTGGAAAATTCCACCGCTGGAATCCTTTTTTCTTCTGTATACAACAAACTTCCCGACTGCATTTCCGGTTTCATCGCCAACACAGCTTCGATCCGTTTTCCGCATGCAGCCGCTTTCGTCACCGTAATGATCAGATTCGCCAGTTTCACAAGCTCCACAAGAATCTGCGACATATAGTTGACAAGAGCCACTACTTCCCCCTGAGTCAGACTCCCCATATTTACACGAACCGCGCCGACATAAATAAGAACTATAATACCCACGTTCACGATAATATACGTCAGTGGATTCATAAGCCCGGAGATACTTCCGACAAATTTTTGTTCCTTTGTCAACATTTGATTGTTTTCTTCAAATTCAGCCTTTTCTTTTTCCTCTTTATTAAAAGCACGAAGCACTCTTACACCGATAAGATTTTCTCTCGTTTTTAGAAGAATTTCATCTAAATATGACTGCACTTTCTTATAAAGAGGCATTGTAATCAACATGATCCCAAATACAACTACCGACAAAAGAGGAATTACAACAACAAAAACCATTGCCGCTTTGACATCTACCATAAAAGACATTGCCATTGCGCCGAATACAATAAAAGGCGAACGTAAAAAAAGACGAAGGACAAGGTTCACTCCTGCCTGCGCCTGATTTACATCACTTGTCATTCGGGTCACAAGCGTAGAACTGCCGATTTCATCCATTTCCGAAAAACCGAAATGTTGAATATGTTCAAACAGCGCATGCCGCAGTCCTGTTCCGAACCCAGCCGCCGCTTTTGCCGAAAAATATTGAGCTATAAGAGAACATATCAGCCCGACGATTCCCAATACAATCAAAACAAGACACATTCTTATAATATACGGGCTGTCTTTTTGAGCAATTCCTTTATCGATCACCGCAGCATAACAAGAGGAACAAGAAGTTCAAAAGATGCCTCCAGCATTTTAAACAGCGGAGCCAATATAGTCTCTTTCTTATAATTTTTTAAATAAATAAAAAGTGATCTCATGTCATTTTCTCCCTGTGCAATATTTCTTTAAGAAGCATTCCCCGCATTTAGGATTTCTTGCTGTACAGATACTTCTTCCAAACGTAATGATCTGAATATTATACAATATCCAATGATCCTTTGGCAGTTCCTTCATCAGATCCTGTTCTATCTTTTCGGGATCAGATTGTTTTGTAAATCCCAGTCTGTTAGAAATCCTTTTCACATGCGTATCCACAACTACGCTGGCATCATGATAGATGTTCCCTCTGATCACATTCGCCGTCTTCCGTCCGACGCCTGCTAAAGAGGTCAGATCTTCCAGACTCCTCGGCACTTCACCGCCAAACTTCTCCCTGATATCTTTCATACAGGCAATGATGTTCTTCGCTTTATTGCGATAAAATCCTGTCGGCTTGATATCCTGCTCCAACTCCTTTAAGTCCGCGTCGGCAAATGCGTCCACAGATGTATATTTTTGAAACAAATCTTTCGTCACAATATTCACTCTGGCATCCGTACACTGAGCGCTCAACATCGTTGCGATCAGCAGCTGCCACGCGTCTCATAATTCAGATAACAAATATATTCCCGTCCATATTGTTCATCTAAAAGATTCAAAATTTCTTCGGTTCGCTTTTTCATGCAGCTTTTATCTTCTCCTTATTTATAATCCGTCAACTTGCATCTGTATACAACAAAATCAACGTCACTTGTATCGGTTGCAGTCCCTGTTGCAAAAGACCCAAATAGATCCAACCTTTTTACACCATTTGCTTTACAAATTTCCGTAACTTTATCAATCAATTCCGTTATCGGCATAACATTCATCGTCTATCACTCTTCCTTATTCTTCACTTTTGTTATTAACACACTTGGAGTTTTACAATTAATACTTCCTTTTATTTCATACAGATCAGATTCAATGCAATATTTCATTCCCATTGTATCAGAACTTTTTACTCTTTTCTATTAATGTTCCGCACTTCATCGTCATATTTGCAATATTTTATATATCATCAGTTATCGAGGACAGCGCCTGACTAACGAAACTTAACTTGAGCCCAATCCCGGCAGGCTATCCCGCACGCACAGCGCTCCATACCCAAGCAGCGCATTCGGCCATCGCTCGTATCCCGCAAGCTGCTTTGCGCCTTTTCTTAAATAAGCTTTTACTTTTTCTCCATAAAGATATGGATCGTTTCCTCTGACAATTCCCCACTCCATCAAAAGCGCAGCGCTCCCGGTCACAAAAGGAGCAGCAAAAGAAGTTCCGCTAAAAGACTGATATCCGCCTCCCGGGACAGGCGCTGTAACGCGCACTCCAGGTGCGGCAATATCCGGTTTCAGCACGTTCTCACCTTCGTACATCCCCGCCGGACCTCTTCCCGAAAAATCCGCATACGAAAATGTCCGGGCATCATATGCCGCCACGGTAACAGCAAGCGACGCCGTAGATGGAATCGTCAATGTCGACATACTGTTCGGCTGTAAAAACGCTGTCCCCATATTTAATGACGTCTGTGTCGGAAGCCACATTTGATACTCCCCGTCCACAATACGGCCGGGAGTTAAAACAATTTTCCACACGCCGCTTTCTATATACTGTTTTCCGGGAAGAAGCGACAGATAAATCTCCTGTTTCACGCTGTACGGCTTCGGTTCTCCATAATAAATCAAAAGTTCTGTATCTCCGAGTATATACCGCTGAGCTCCCAAAAATTCATAAAACGGTCCTGCCTGCCTTCCCGACGGACTGATCACCGAAACTCCCATCTCGTCAACATACGATTTCCATATTTGAATACTCAGCGCCGGTTCTCTTTGCTGAACGGCAAGTTCTACCGTCTCAGATATCTGCCGCCGCACTTTTCCCGACACATGACCTGCCGACGCCCCCTCATTTCCGCTTCCGATGCAGATTACATTTTTCCACATGTCCGCAATATCGTTCAAAAAACGTTCTACAAGAGAAGTTCCGTCATGAGATCCATATGTGTTGCCAAAACTGATGTTTATCGCCACCGGACGACGAAGTTCTACAGCCTTACGGACAATATAATCTACTCCCCGCATCAGTTCTGTTGTTCTCGGAAAACCGCCTTCTCTGGGGGCTCCCATCTTTACGATGATCAGTTCTGCCTCAGGCGCAGCTCCCCGAAACCTTCTTCCCTCACTTCCCCGGCCATTCCCTGCCGCGATTCCCGCCACCGCTGTTCCATGACCACTGACATCGGATGTTTTCACCATCTGCCGCCTTACCTCTTTGTCCTCTGTTGCTAACGCCGCATCGATCTGCTCCCGTGTATACTCTGTTCCTGCCAAATATCCTGCCGGAGGCCTCCCATTAACAGACTGATCCCAAAGAGACACAATCCGCGTTGTTCCATCCTCATTTCTGAACTCTGCATTTTCATAATCGATCCCACTGTCAACAATTCCGATAAGAGTCCCTTTTCCTCTCAAAGATAACGGCATATCCTGTACAATATCTATGCACGACACCTGCCTGCCTACATCAGTTTGAAAATACAGCTTTTTCGGTTTTTCTATAAATTCCACTTCCGGGAGCTGAGCCAGTTGTCCGATCCGTTCTTCCTCGATGACAATAACCGCATAGCCGTTCAACAGTTCCGTAACCGATCGCGCCGTTTGCCTGACCGCTTCAAGTGTTCCCGAATATTTTACGATCAGTTCCCACACATTTTCTTCTTTATCATATCCAACATCCAGCTCTTCGGAGCGTTCTCTTTCTCCCTGATCGGCATCCAGAGCCAGATTTAAAAGATTTTCCAGTTTTTGACTCATTCATTCTCCTATGACTGCAGCACATTCATTTTTTGCATTATATGTACTTCAGGAAACTTTCAACATAAAAAATCATGATCTTTACCAACCTTTTTATCTCCGGCAAAGACCATGATCTTCTTTTTTCTTTATTACGTCGTCTATTTATTTTCTTTTCTTGATTTTCTTTTCTTTAGTTCCTTTTCTTTAGTTCCTCTGTCCGTTTACTTCCTGTATGCAAACAGCGGAAGTCCGTCCTGCTGCGGAACTTGTACTTCTCCTTGAATAAGCGGTTTCGCATAACGGATAAATTCATCACTTACGTCTGATCCGTCTTTAGTGATCCACCCGGCAGGCACACCTTTTTCACGATTGCAGATTTCATTCACATCTTTTGCCTCGTAACTAAGTTTATATTCTTCACCGTCCGCTCTCACAAAGGCGATCATCTTTCCGCTTTCGCCATGCAAAGCACATTTTACGCCATACGCTCCCGAATCAACCGCCTCCTGCAAATCCGTCGCAGAAAGCATTGCCGAAGAACATCTCTGACTTACGTTCAATTCAACAGAACGAACCTTTACGCCGAGACGGTCTTTTATCAGGTTTTCCAAATATTTTCCTGATCCGGTCAGCATTTTATGCCCGAAAGTATCCACTCCTACCTCGCTTGCAAGTTCACAAATAAACGTTCCTTTGCCATCGTTAATTCCTTCCGAGATACAAACGATCACATTTGACACTTTTTCAAGAGACGCGCTCACATCCTGTATAAACCGTTCTGTATCAAACGCCACTTCCGGCAAATAGATCAGAACCGGATTATCTCCTTCAAATTTTCGTGCCAATGCGCTTGCCGCTGTAAGCCATCCCGCATGACGCCCCATGATCTCGACGATTGTCACTGATTTTTTATTATCATATACCGATGCGTCAACTGCAATCTCCCGCACGGTTGAAGCCACATATTTTGCCGCGCTTCCAAACCCCGGCGTATGATCTGTATTGACAAGGTCGTTATCGATCGTTTTCGGTATACCCAGAAAGCAAATATCGCTTCCGACCATCTCCGCATAACGCGACAGTTTGCTCACTGTATCCATCGAATCATTTCCTCCGATATAAAAGAAATAACCGATGTCATATTCCTTAAATCTTTCAAATAATTTCGGATATACTTCGTCGTTTAGATCTTTCGGTAATTTATATCTGCAAGAGCCAAGATATGAACCGGGCGTTGTCTTTACTAATTCCAGTTCTCCCGAGCGCTTCAATTCTTCCATATCCATGACCCGGCCTTCGGCAAACCCTTCGATTCCGTTAATCATGCCGAACACTGCACCAAAAGAATCTTTTCTGTTCAACGCTTCATTGACAACTCCGTATAAGCTTGCGTTGATAACTGCCGTCGGTCCGCCCGACTGTCCTACGATCACATTTTTTTTCATCTCTTCCTCCTTATTTTAATCACCGAAAGTTCAAAAATCACATTCCGGGATTGTAAGCATCTGCCAAGATTTCGGATAATCCCGGCCTTTAGCTTTTCGCTATTATAAAAACACTTTTACTATATATGAAAAAATTGAATTTTACAATATAGAATAACTAATGTATACTACACCTTAGACAACATGACAGATAAAATCAGGAGGTATGATATGAAATACATTTCATTTGCAATTCCTTGTTATAACTCAGAAGCCTATATGGAAAAAGCGATCAACTCAATCCTTATCGGAGGAGAAGATGTCGAAATTCTTATCGTCAACGATGGTTCAAAAGACGGAACGCAGGAAATCGCCGAACGGTACGAAGCTCAATATCCGACGATCGTCAAGGCGATCCAAAAAGAAAACGGAGGACACGGCGATGCAGTCAACTGCGGGCTTTCTCATGCCACAGGAAAATATTTTAAAGTAGTAGACAGCGACGACTGGGTTGACGAAAGCTCTCTGTTTAAAATTCTTGAAACAGTAAAAACATTTGTGAAAGAAGACACACTTGTCGATATGGTAATCTCAAACTATGTTTACGAAAAAGTCGGCATGGAACATAAAAAAGTGATCCGCTATGACAATGTGCTTCCCGAAAATACGATTTTTCACTGGGATGAGATCGGACATTTCCGGCTCGACCAATATATTTTGATGCACTCCGTTCTTTATCGGACAGAGATGCTGAAACTGTGCCAGTTAAAATTACCGAAGCACACTTTTTATGTTGATAATATTTACGTGTATTATCCGCTTCCGCATGTACGCACCCTTTATTACCTGAATGTCGATTTCTACCGCTATTTTATCGGGCGGGAAGATCAGTCCGTCAACGAAAAAATCATGATCGGAAGGATAGATCAGCAATTATTTGTAACCAAGACAATGATCTCCATGTATGAACTGCGGATGATCTCAAGTAAAAAACTGCGAAAATATATGGTTAATTATCTTGCGATCATGATGACTGTTTCATCCATTTTATGTATCCGCTCTAAAAAACCGGAGAACTTAACTAAAAAGAAAGAACTGTGGAGCTACTTAAAACGAAAAGATTACAAAACTTATATGAAGATCCGCTACGGTATACTCGGACAGACGATGAATCTCCCGGGAAGATCCGGACGTAAAGTATCTTCTCTTGCATACAGCGTTGCAAGACGCCTGATCGGATTTAACTAACTTAAAAAACGGTGCATCGGAAGCTTTTCCATGTACCGTTTTCTTAATTTTCAATTTTTTGTAACAGTTCAGCCATACAGTGTACGGGAAGCACAAAACATGTCTGCATGTTTTTGCTAACGGACATCTGTATGCGCTAAGCGCCCATTTATGAGTAAACCAGTGGCGTCAGCCACAATAAGCACGTGGTGCGGTTTTGCGAATGGCGCGTGCTGAATTGTTACAATTTTTTTCATTTTTTTCATTTTTTTAAAAAACACTTGATTTTTTTTTAGAGTCTGATATAATAACCATGTTGCTTACGGGAAACAACAAAAAACAACACAAAACGGTACAATGCGGAATGGTGTAATTGGCAGCACAGCAGACTCTGACTCTGTTAGTAGGGGTTCAAGTCCCTTTTCCGTAGCTTGGAATTTGTAATAAACAAATTCCTTATTTTATCGGAGTGTGGCTCAGCTTGGTAGAGCGCTACGTTCGGGACGTAGAGGCCGCAGGTTCGAATCCTGTCACTCCGATTCATCCTCCATTTTATGGAGGATTTTTTATTTTTCATAATGTAAAAGCTGATTGAATTTCGTTAAGGTTATCCGATGCATGTCAGATTCTTAAATTGGAAGCTGCATGTTTGGATAATCTTTTTTATTTACTTTTTTACTAAGATAATTGTAACAAAATGAAAGAATTCGGCACTAACTGGCAGAAGGAGGTTGAAAGCACAAGTGATCGAAGAAATATACGAGATGTATTCAAGAAAAGTCTTTTTGTTTTTATTGAGCAAGACGAATAATGAAGATATTGCAGAAGAACTTACTCAAGAAACTTTCTTTCAAGCTGTCCAATGCATCGATCGGTTTAAGGGGAATAGTTCCATATTAACCTGGTTATGCGGAATCGCGAAAAATGTTTGGTTGAAAGATTTAAGAAAACGTCAAGAAATCTTATCTACAAATGATCATATTCAGGAAATAGCGGATGAAAAAGAAGTAAACGTTCAATGGGAACAAAAAGAAATCTTACAGTTGATACACAACATGAATGAACCGATACGAGAGGTCATGTATCTAAGATTGGTCAGCAACTTGTCTTTTGCCGAAATCGGAGAAATAATCGGCAAAACAGAAAATTGGACAAGGGTAACTTTTTTTAGAGGAAAACAAAAAATTGTAAAGGAGATTTTAAAAGATGAATAAAAGACTTCCATGCTACATCGTTTCCGACCTGTTACCACTATATCAAGATGATATATTATCGGAACAAACGAAAAAAGATATTGATAAACATTTAACCGAGTGCAGAGAGTGCCAAAAAAAGATGGCCGCAATGAAAACACAGCTAGACATTCAAAACACCAACGTTGACCTAAAGATCAATCCATTAAAAAAGGTAAGATTTTATCAAAAAATACTGACAGTCTTGGGAGCGGTTATAGCATTCATTTTAGGTGCATGCATTCCGATCGCTATATTAGGGTTTACTGTTCTTGAACGAGGAGAAATAGCCGCTTATCAAATCGAGAGAGTAAAAGGCCTTTGGTATGTACTCACTTCATGGAGCTGCGCTTCGGGAATTGTAGTATGCGTAATTTATTTTTTGCTCATACTGCTTATCAAAAAAATAATCAAAAAAAAGGGAAAGTAAAAATTATCTCAGTTTTTCCGGACATAAAATACCCCCATATCGGACTTTTATACATCATTGTCCTATATGGGGGGGCATCATATCAGTCAAAGCGGCAGCCTTAAAATCTGTCAACAAAGAAGCTACTTCCACTCCCCGTCAAATACAACTTCCGCAGGGCCTGTCATATATACCGTATTCTTTTCTCTGTCCCACTTGATCTGCAAATCTCCGCCAAGCAGTTTTACTGTCACCTCATCTTCCGTCAATCCGTTCAACGCACAGGCAACGGCGACTGCGCATGCTCCGGTTCCGCACGCCAGCGTCTCTCCCGATCCCCGCTCCCACACGCGCATCTGCGCCGTATGACGGTCAAGAACATTTACAAACTCCGTATTCACCCTCTTTGGAAACCTTTCATGATTTTCAAATTTTACTCCGACTGTTTCAAGCGGAAATTCTTTTACATCTTGATCTATAAATACGACTGCATGAGGATTTCCCATAGAAACACATGTCATCCTATATTCCTGTCCATCCACGGTAATCGGTTCATCTATCACTTCTTCCTTTTCCGAAACAACAGGCACTTCTTCCGGACGCAGCATCGGTTTTCCCATATCAACTTTGACAAGGACAACTTTCCCGTCTTCTACAGTCAGATCAAGATATTTGATACCTGCCAATGTCTCTACAGAAATACTTGTTTTATCTGTTAAGCCGTAATCATATACATATTTCGCCACGCAGCGAATCCCGTTTCCGCACATTTCTCCACGAGAACCGTCCGCATTATACATCTCCATTTCAAAATCGGCTTTATCAGATGGATTGATCATAATAAGCCCGTCCGAACCGACTCCGTAATGCCGATCACTGATCTTCTTTGCCAGTTCCGATGGATTTTCTATCGTTTCCTGCAAACAGTTCACATAAACATAATCATTTCCTATGCCCTGCATTTTTGTAAATTTCATAGGTTTTCTCCTTTTCTCTCGCGTTCCTCTTTTTTTCTTCAAATCCAGTCCGACTCTTCTGCCGGTCTTCTTTTCGTCTTTTCAATACTCATTTCATCTCTAATTAAAATAGACAAGTTCTTCTATCGGTTCTGCCGCCTCGATATGTTCCGCTTCGAGAACAGGCCCTTCTCCGCGATAAACCGATACATTCGCAAACCGTACTTTCGCCCGTACTTTTACCCATTGTCCTGCTTTTAATTTCGGAGCGTACGCACTTCTGCATACATATCCCAGAAATGTCGTATCATCCGCACAACATGTCATCGCCATCCGCCCCGGAAGAAACACTTTTGACGGAAATCCGGAAGGTTTCAACACCTTCGCTGTGATTTCAATAACTTTTCCACGATATCGGGCGGGATTTTCCATCATATCCACATACCAGATACCATAATCTTCTCTCGGAATCTCGATTACAGGCGCATCCAGATCATACGGCACGTCATCTTCAAAAATATTTTCCACTTCTCCTTGTTCATCTTCAAATATAACTTCCGCCTGAGGGCTGACTACTTTGACGCTTCTCCTGTATCCCGCCAGAGGCTTAATATCTTCACAGCGGTTAAAAAGAACCATCTCGGCGCCTCTTACCATTTCTACAAAGAGCGGTTTTAAATTAGTCAGATATGTCTGAAATGTGCTTGCGTCCACTGTTGTGATCTTCTGCTCGATCCCCCAGCCCTTAGGAAGCTTCATATTTTCAAAATCACTGACCTTCCACATTCCGTTATATTCAATGACAACTCGATCAGGCTCGTGCTTTCGATCTAATTCCGCCAAATACTCCTCTGTCAGTTCTTCTCTGTCTTCCAGCCGCTCTATTACAACGCCGTATCTTAACATTTCCATCGCATCATACTCATCTTCTCCATCTTCGCAAAGAATGAGCAATGTTTTTCCATCGATCTGAAAATAATCCTGCTTCAATGTAAATTTTAAAAATCCGGTCTTTCCACTGTCTAAAAATCCCGTCATCAAATAAACCATTACATCCGGTTCATTCATGTTTTATTTTTCCCTCCTTATTTTTTCATTCCATATTTTCCGGTTCTCGCTCTTTCATTCGTTTCCTTTGTATGTTCGCCGATTAAAGGCCGAACAGTTTTTCCAGTTTTTCTTCATTTATCTTTGCTCCGATCACACAAATACGTCCCGTGTATTCCGGCGCTCCGGTACGCACTTCATATTCTCCCGGAACCATGTCAAAGTAGATCCATGTTCCGTCTTCTCCTTTGACCATTCCTTTTGCTCGAAGGATATCGCCATACTCTTCTTCATTTTCAAGACTCTTTAAAATCTCCCCGACCTGTTCTTCCGAATACACATGGATCGTCTCACGCCCCCAGCTCGTAAACACTTCGTCTGCATGGTGGTGACCGGCATGATCATGACACATCCACAGTCATGATGATGGTGGTCGTGGTGAGGCCCGTCCTCTCCATTGTCATGATGATGGTGGTCGTGGTGATGCTCGCACTCTCCGTGGTCATGATGGTGATGCTCGTGATGATGCTCGCACTCTCCGTGATCATGATGGTGATGTTCGTGATGATGCTCGCACTCTCCGTGGTCATGATGGTGATGTTCGTGATGATGCTCATCCTCTCCATGGTCATGATGATGCGCTCCGTGGTGATGACCGCACTCCGGGCAGACAACCTCCGCAAGGAGTTCCTCCTCCATTGATCTGACGGATTCCATCGTTTCCAAAATTTTACTTCCCGCAAGTTGTTCCAAAGGTGTAGTAATAAACGGCGCCTTCGGATTCAATTCTCTTAAAATAGCAATACTTTCTTCGATCTTTTCCGGTTTTGCCTTATCTGTCCTGCTCAAAATAACCGCGCCCGCATATTCTATCTGATTACTGAAAAATTCACCGAAATTTTTTCTGTAAATTCTGCATTTCGTCACATCCACAACAGTCGTAAAACTATTTAACTTAGCGTCGATCTCACTTTGTACGTCTTGAACCGCCTTTATGACGTCTGATAATTTTCCGACCCCCGACGGTTCTATCAAAATACGATCCGGATGATAAGTATCCACAACTTCTCTCAAAGATTTGCCGAAATCTCCGACAAGAGAACAACAGATACAACCCGAATTCATTTCCCTGATCTCGATTCCTGATTCTTTTAAAAATCCGCCGTCAATCCCGATCTCTCCAAACTCATTTTCGATAAGAACAACCTGTTCTCCCGCAAACGCCTCCGAAAGCAGTTTTTTAATAAGCGTTGTTTTTCCAGCTCCTAAAAAGCCCGAAATAATATCAATCTTTGTCATTTCAAACAACCTCCCATATTATATTCAATCCATATCCAGCTCAATAGGACAATGATCCGATCCCATCACATCTGTCAAAATCTTCGCATCTTTCAGACGCTCTTTCAAACTTTCCGAAACACAGAAATAATCGATCCGCCATCCGGCATTTTTTGCTCTTGCGCTGAAGCGATACGACCACCAGGAATAAATTCCTTCCCGATCGGGATAAAATACCGAAACGTATCAATAAATCCCGCGTCAAGAAGTTCGGTAAACTTTCCTCTCTCCTCATCTGTAAATCCGGCATTTTTTCGATTTGTCTTTGGATTCTTCAGATCAATTTCCTTGTGCGCCACATTCATATCTCCGGTTACGATGACCGCTTTTTTTCTTCCAGTTTTTTCAGGTACATACGAAAATCATCTTCCCATCTCATGCGGTAATCAAGTCTCGCCAATTCATTTTGCGAATTGGGCGTATATACCGTAACAAAGTAGAAATCTTCAAATTCGCATGTGATCACTCTGCCTTCCTGATCATGTTCTTCGATTCCGATACCGTAAGTTACAGACAACGGTTCCTTTTTCGTAAACACCGCCGTTCCCGAATATCCTTTTTTCACCGCATAATTCCAATACTGATGATATCCCGGCAAATCGAGTTCCAACTGCCCTTCTTGCATCTTTGATTCCTGTATGCAGAAAATATCCGCATCTGCCTCAGTGAAAAAATCCAAAAAACCTTTTTGCACACACGCTCTTATTCCATTTACATTCCACGAAACAAATTTCATTATCATCCACCTCTCTCACATAATATTAATATCACTCTGATAGAACCTGTTTCCGGGTAAAGCATAAAAGGACAGATGCTTTCACTACCTGTCCCTCTCTTCTCATTCATACCGTACTTCTCTCAAAAAAAGTCCGCCTGCCGGAGCCAGAAACCCCGCTTTTGATCTGTCTCCTGTCAAAAGCGCCTCTTTCACACTTTCGGCGGTACGTTCCCGCATCCCGACTTCAAGTAAAGTTCCTGTCAATATTCTCACCATATGATACAAAAATCCCGTTCCGTCATATCGAATGACAATACAGTTTCCATTCCCGATCTGATCGGATTTTCCGCACGGCAAAAAGTCTTTTCTTTCATCTCTGATCATAATCGAGTAAATCGTACGTCTGACAGATCTGTTATCTTTTTTATCCGTATACCCCGCAAAAAAATGTGTGCCTGTCAAATATCCGGCCGCCTCCCTCATCCTTGCAAGATCCGGTTCTCCCGGAAAATGACCGCTGTACTTCCGTGTAAATACATCTTGTTTGATCCCCGTATCGATCCGATATTCATAAACTTTCCCTACCGCACTTTTCCGGGCATGAAATCCGTTCTTCACAAGCTCCACATCAAGGATGCGTATATCAGGCGGAAGACACCCGTTCATTTTTTCCGTAAACAAAGCCGTATCCACTTTTCCCGGCAAAACAACGCTCGCAGTCTGGCCGCTTGCATGAACTCCGGCATCGGTTCTCCCGGAGCCGTCGATCTGCACCTGATATCCTGTGCAGTTTTCCAGCGTCTCTTCCAAAATCCCTGTATCGTCCGATCTGTATCTGACTGCCTCTGCCAGCCTTGATAGTTTGTCCCGTCATAGGCAATCGTCAATTTATATGTTCTCATAATTTTATCTACTGCAAAAACTTCTTAAGCTCGTCCATAAATGTGCCCGCATCTTTAAACTCTCTGTACACAGAGGCAAAGCGTACATATGCTACCGGATCAAGCTCTTTTAGTTTTTCCATAACGATTTCCCCGATCTCACTGCTCGGGATTTCTTTCTCCTCACGATTAAAAATCTCAAGTTCGACCGCATCGATCGTTTTCTGGATTGCTTCTGCGGGAACAGGGCGTTTATAACATGCGCTCAATACACCTTGTTCAATCTTAGACCGTTCATACTGCTCTCTGTTATTATCTTTTTTTATAACAATGAGCGGAATCGTCTCTACTTTTTCGTATGTCGTAAATCTTCTGCCGCATTCATCACACGAACGTCTTCTTCTGATCGAGTTTTTATCTTCTGCAGGACGAGAATCAATCACTCTCGTATCCGGATTTCCACAATATGGACATCTCATGAGCATTTCCGCCTTTCTCTTTCCATTTTCTATATGCGCAATTATTATACCACACGCTTTAAAATTTGCAAAAATTTTTTCTTCTTTAATCTCCACAAGCACGATATCCGGACCGATCTTTTTTATGCAGGAAAAGGGAATCACATATTCACAATCTGTCCCGAAAAATCCGCATATTTTCCCCGGTCCGGGTATTACGATCGCCTCGATTTCTCCTGTACATATGTTGATCTCCACATCTGCGATACAGCCGAGACGCTTTCCGCTGCATACATTGATCACTTCTTTTTCCTTCAGTTCACAAATCCGCATACCGCCTCACCGCCATTTTACGCTCTTCTTAATTTATTATATGAACGAACAGTTCCGCCATGCACAAAGCCGCAATCCATTTCTCTTTCTTTTTTCCAGTTTATGCGATACAATAACATCAGTAAAACAAATAAAAATATATTTATATAAAATGAAAGGATTTCACACATGAAAGAAATGATCTTATTATTTAATCCACCGGCAAAAGAACAACTGCTGAAAATCCGTTCCGCCCTGCTGCCTCTGCATATCCGCATACAGCTTATCAAACCGGAACAGTACAATCAGCCGCTCGGATATCTTGCCGACATGAAAGATATCTCTCCTGTCGAAGAAAATTACGCCGGAGAGGAACTTCCGGATACAATGTTTCTCTTCTCTTCTTTAAGCAGCAGCCGTCTCGATCAGGTTCTGGCAGCCCTTCGCAAAAGCGGAGCCGGCCCGTTCCCGTATAAAGCCGTCCTGACTGCAACTAACAGCAAATGGAATGCTCTTGACTGCTTCAACGAGATTCGTCGCGAACATGAAGCGCTCCATCCTTAAAACACTTTTTTTCAAACCAATCAGGCAGACTGCCGATATTGTTATAACTTTAGAGGGGGACTATCATTATGTGGAAACAAAAAACATTAAAAAAATCTTCTAAATCATGCATGAAACCGGCGTATACAAGGATGGTTTCCGTCTGTTTCATTATCTCTTTGCTTACGACAGCATACCCTGTTTCCACAACATTTTTAAATCTGCAGAAACTTTCCGGTCCTGCCTATACAGACGCCGCATTTTCTCTTAGCATTACGAATTCCGAAGCGTTTGCCGAAACACTCGGTCTGATCTTAGGCGGGAACGCTTTTCCAAAACTTTTACAAAATACTGCATTTCATGTATTTTCTTTTGTGATCGATCTATGTTCCGCCGGCATATCCATATTTTTTAATGTCCTTAGAACAGTCAATGCATTTTTTACAGAACCGTTAGGCACATCTTTTGTATTTCTTATAATAGGACTGTGTATAACATTTCTCTATCAACTGTTTGTGAACTATGTGCTTATCATCGGAGAAATGCGGTTTTTTCTTGAAGTACGCAAATACAAAAGAACTTCTATCTCAAAGATTTTCTTCTTATATAAACTTCGGTGTATAGCCGCCCCTGTGTGGGTCATGTTCTGCAGATCTGTATTTCAGTTTCTTTGGAATTTCACGATCGCAGGAGGAATCATAAAACATTACGAATATGCCATGATCCCGTACATACTCGCCGAAAATCCAAAAATAAGCCGAAAAGACGCCTTCTTTTTATCCAAACAGCTCATGAATAAAAACAAATGGCGTGTGTTTCTGCTGGACTGCTCTTTCTTAGGATGGAAGATCTTATCAATCTTAACACTCGGTATTCTTGACTTCATATTTGTCAATCCATATATTACGGGATGTAAGGCTGAACTTTATGCGTCGCTTCGCAGAGACTATGTCCTCTCGCGGTCGCCGCGCTATGAAATGCTAAGCGATTCTTATTTGGAACATGTTCTTCCGAAGACGAACTTCTTATCAGCAAAGCTCTTTATGACGATTCCCAGGGACCGTATACGAAGACTTCCTATTTTGAACCGGAACAATACCCTGTCTTTCTCTTCTCCGTTCAGCCAAAGACAGTAAAACCTTCCGCCCGTGTATTTCGGAATTACGATATTTTGTCCTGCATCTTCCTCTTTCATGCCGCATCCTGTTTCGGATGGATCATGGAAATGCTCATACACCTTATGCGCGACGGAACTGTGGCCGACATCCATCTGCTGTTCGGCCCGTGGCTGCCCCTTTACGGCATTTACGGAATCATTATTCTGAAAGCATCAAAACGCCTGCTCAAAAAACCGATTTTTGTATTTTTCCTGAATTTCATTGTGTTTTCATTCCTGCAATATATTTTCAGTTTTACGGTTGAACTTTTTTCAGGATACAAACTTTGGGATTTCAGCGAATTCTTTCTGAACATTAACGGCAGAATTTATCTCGGAGGATCTGCCGCATTTGCGTTACTCGGATGTGCGTTTATTTACTACCTCGCCCCGAACTGGACAAATTATTTTTCAAAATTATCAAAAAAGACACAAACCGTTTTCTGCGTAATCTTAAATTCTTTATTTATTACGGATGTCATTTTAACTTTGATCTTTTCATACTAAGTTGTTAAAAATAGTTTTATCTTCCTAAAGCAACTTTTTAAATTTGTGGTTGATTTCCATGAATTGATGGTGTAATATATGCATATACTTAATGTAGTTTCAAAAACTACATGTTGCATTTAACTAATTCGGAGGTGCATATTATTATGGGAAATACTCATGCCATTGCTAAAAAATCAACCTTTATAAAAAAACATCCTACGCTTCATATACAAAATTACGCAGGGAACAGCTATTCTGCCGCCGGTTATAAAAAAACCGGTTATAATTCCGGGAAATCCGCCTCTTTGAATGAACTTCGGGGGAAATTTTATATAAAGGAGCCCGGCAGCGCCATCACTCATTTTATCGGAATGATCATGGCGCTTATCGCCGCTTTCCCTCTGCTTATAAAAGCCGCGGCGCAGCCTGATCCGGTTTACCTGATCTCCATGTCCGTTTATGCCGCAAGTCTGATCTTATTATATGCGGCAAGCACAACTTACCACACATTTGACATTTCCGAAAAGGGAAACACTGTCTTAAAAAAGATCGACCATATGATGATCTCCGTCCTGATAGCAGGAAGTTACACGCCTGTCTGCTTACTTGTCTTAGAAGGCCGTATGCGGATCATTTTACTTGCTGTTGTATGGACTCTCGCATTGACAGGTATACTGATCAAAGCTTTTTGGGTATTTTGTCCGAAATGGGTTTCTTCCGTTCTTTATATCGGAATGGGATGGACGTGTGTCCTTGCATTTGCACAGATTTTCCGCAATATGCCTTTGGCCGCTTTCGGATGGCTGCTTGCAGGAGGTATTATCTACACAGTCGGCGGTATTATTTATGCATTGAAAGTACCGATTTTCAATAACAAACATAAAAACTTCGGAAGCCACGAGATCTTCCACCTCTTCGTTATGGGCGGAAGCATCTGCCACTTCATTGTAATGTACGGATACCTGCTTCCGTAAAAAATTAAAAAATCAACAGACATCTCATCTCTGATTTGACGTCTGTTGATTTTTTCTGTATGACCGGCTCTTAGAATCGTCTTATCTGCACACGATCAGCCGTTCATTTTCTTTATATCCGTCTACTGTTTCTTCCGTCAGTATCACACTGCCGGAAAAGGGAGCAAACGTCACGGCGCTTATATTGCCGAACTTTGTACTGTCGGCAAGAATATACGACTTTTGACACTGTTGTACCGCCGTTTGTTTCACCTGCGCTTCTCCTACGTCCGGAGTCGTAAACCCTTCCTCTTTCGTAATACCGTTTGTTCCGAAAAATCCTTTTGTGAAATGATATTTTCTTAAAAGTTCTATTGCCTGCGCTCCGACAACAGCCTCAGTCGAACTTTTCAATTCACCCCCTATAAGTAAAACACGATTTCCCTGAGCCGCCAGACGCTGCGCGTGTGCGACTGCGTTCGTTACAAACGCCGCCCGTTTCTCTGCCAAAAATTCTACCATATAGCCGACTGACGTTCCCGCATCAAGATAAACAAAATCATTGTCTCCGATCATATCTGCCGCATATTGTGCGATTTTGATCTTTTCCTCTTTCCTGACGTTCACTTTTTTGTGCCACTGTCGGTTCTTTCATCTCATAAGTATGCTCGGCAGCAACCGCTCCGCCAAACACTTTCGTCAGCTTCCCCGCCTTATCAAGCGCAGTAATATCCCTCCTTGCCGTGGATTCCGAAATTCCGAGATCTTCTGTAATTTCAGCTACTGTAATACTTTTCTTTACTTTCAGCCGTTCTAATATCCGTTCAAACCTTTGCTCTGTTAACATAATGCCCTCTGTGCATATAATAAACTATACTATATGTTCTTTCTCTTTTTCCAATACGAGGGTCATCTTTCAATCTATATTTTTTGATGACCTCGTATTTACTATTTGACACTATTCTATCATTTTTTCACTTTATATGCTTCACTTTTTTTTGCTTTTTCTTATTTTTCTGTTTCCCGCTGAGGACAAACAGTTTTTTATTCTTTATATTTTTATACTTTTTAAGCTTTCTTTTTCAATACTCCGAGCAGCAATGCCGACACAACTGTTCCCGCAACAAGCGCGATCAGATATTGAAGCGGATTTCCTACAACCGGGAATACGAAGATTCCGCCGTGCGGCGCCATCAGCGTACAGTTAAACGCCATGGAAAGCGCTCCTGCAACCGCCGATCCTGCGATACAGGCCGGGAGCACATGAAGGGGATCAGATGCAGCGAACGGGATCGCTCCTTCTGTAATGAAAGCAAGACCCATAATAAAGTTTGTCGGACCTGCGTCTCTTTGTTCTTTTGTAAATTTGTTTTTAAAGAGCATTGTCGCAAGCGCGATCGCGCACGGCGCCGTCATTCCTCCGACCATAACCGCCGCCATAATGTCATAATTTCCCGCCGCGATAGACGCAGTGCCGAACACATATGCCGCCTTATTAAACGGACCTCCCATATCGATCGACATCATTCCTCCGACGATCATTCCGAGAAGGATCTTGCTCGTTCCGCTCATGCTGGAAAGTCCCGCATTCAAAGCGGTGTTGATGCCTCCCATAACCGGTTCGACCGCAAACGTCATCAGTAATCCCATGATCAAAATACCAAATACCGGATACAATAATACAGGCGCGATTTTCTCGACTGCTTCGGGCAGCTTGCCGCACACTTTTTTCAGACCTACGATAATGTATCCTGCCGCAAATCCTGCTACAAGCGCTCCTAAGAATCCTGATTTTCCGCCTGCTGCGATCATTCCGCCTACAAATCCGACTGCAAGCGCCGGACGATCTCCGATCGCCATCGCGATGTAGCCCGCAAGCACCGGAAGCATAAATCCAAACGCAACTCCTCCGATCTGTTTAAACAAAGCCGCAGCCGGCGTGATCGTACCAAAAGCCGCTCTTTCATCCGCCGGAAGAGAATTAAGGTCGATACTTAAACCGTCGATCAAAAATGCGATCGCGATCAGGATTCCTCCTCCTACTACAAACGGAAGCATATGAGAAACGCCGTTCATAAGCTGTGTATAAATTTTATGTCCGATTCCTCCTGATTTTCCTGACGAAGACACCGCTGTCGAAGAGGACGTTTCGTTTCCGCTGTGATATACAGGAACGTTGCCGGACATTGCCTGATCGATAAGCTGAGGCGCTTTACTGATTCCGTCTGATACCTGACAGATGATCACTTTCTTTCCGTCAAAACGATCCATCGGAACTTGCGCGTCTGCCGCTACAATAATACAGTCCGCTTCTTTGATCTCTTTCTCTGTAAGAACGTTTTTCGCTCCGCCCGAGCCTCTCGTCTCGATCTTCACGAAACAATCTTTTTCCTTCGCCGCTTTCTCAATACCTTCCGCCGCCATATAAGTATGGGCAATTCCTGTCGGACAGGACGTTACGGCAAGAATTTTAAATCCGTTTGCAGAAGCTTCGTTCATATCTGCAAGACGCTCGTCAATATCGCCCTGCTCCGCATCTGCCTTATCGATAATATCAAGAAATTCATCGGCGCTTTTTGCATTTCTCAGCGCATCGGCAAATACTTCATCCATCATCAGTACCGACAGCTTGCTCAACACGTCCAAATGTACGTTATCTTTCGTATTCGGCGCTGCGATCAAAAACATCAGCGTAACCGGCTGTCCGTCCAATGCGTCGAATTCTACTCCGTCTTTTACTACCATTGCCGCAAGACCCGGTTTCGTTACCGCATCACATTTTCCATGAGGAATGGCAATTCCTTCTCCGATTCCTGTGGTGCTTTCTTCTTCTCTTGCGTATACTTGTTCTCTGTATGCTTCACGGTCGTTGATCTTTCCGCTTGCAACCATAAGATCAATAATCCTGTCAAGCGCTTCACTTTTCGTTTTCGGAGTCTCGTTTAACGAAATACTCCTTTTATCAAGCAGATCTGTGATCCTCATTCTCAAAACCTCCTGTTCATCTTCGTTTTCTTCCGTTTATTTTTTTGCTTATTTGCTTCTGTTTATTTATGTTTGATTCTGTTTGCTTATGTTTGGCTCTGTTTGTTTCTTTCTAACTCTGTTTGTTTCTATTTATTACTGTTTACTTCTGTTTGTTTCTGTTTACTTTTCTTTTCTGCTTACATCTTTACTGTACATAGTTCGTTTTTATTCATTTTGAAACCTTTTCGTACAGATCCATGATTTCTTCTTTTGTTGCAAGATATTCAGAAAATGCACTTGCACTTCCTGCGGATACCCCCATATAAAATGCGTGTCTATAATCTTTCTTCTCGATCCATCCTGCCGTAAATCCGGCAACCATGGAGTCGCCTGCACCTACTGCATTTACCAAAGTTCCTTTTGGCGCCGGAGCTTCATACACACTGCCGTCTTCCGCTACGAGTACCGCGCCTTCACCTGCCATAGAGATCAGAACGTTTCTCGCGCCCTGCTTTTGAAGTTTTTTCCCGTAAGGAATCACCTCTTCTCTTGTCGTCAGTTTGACATCGAACAATTCTCCCAGTTCATGATTATTCGGCTTGATCAAAAACGGCTTGTATTTTAATACATTAATAAGCAAATCTTTTGTAGCGTCTACAATAAACGTTACATTTTTATGCTGAAGCCGTTCCATGATCGTACTGTACATGTCCGCCGGCATCGACGCCGGAATGCTTCCCGCAAGAACAAGAATATCTCCCTCTCCCAAAATATCCAGTTTCCTCAATAGTTCTTCGATCTTCTCTTCGCTTATTTCCGGCCCTGAACCGTTAATTTCCGTACCGTCAATATTTTTCAGTTTCAGATTGATCCGTGAAATCCCACTGTCGATCTTAATAAAATCAGAACGGATTCCCATCGCTTCTACTTCTCTGATAATCTCTTCTCCCGTAAATCCTGCCGCAAATCCAAACGCTGTACTGTCAATTCCGAGATTCATTAAAATTGTCGATACATTGATTCCCTTTCCTCCGGGAAGGATCAATTCCGAATCCGTCCGGTTCGTAAGTCCAAGCTGAAAATCATTTACAGAAACGATATAATCCAAGGACGGATTAAATGTAACTGTATAGATCATCTCCATTCCTCCTTTTCTTTTTGCGTCTTTTTTGTTTTCTTGATGTCATTATATAATCATATTCAGTCAAATTCAATCATAATAATTCACATAGTTTTCATTTTATTTTCGTTGAATTTGCACAAATATAATCTTTTTTGACTTATTTTGACCGAATTAAATATAATAACCGGACAGAACACAAATATTTATCTGCATTCTGCCCGGTTATTTATAGTTATTTGTATTCATTTATATCTGAGCAAACAGATCTCTGTCGCGTCAGACATCCTGCTTGTCCCATGACATGTCTATCTCAGACGATCCGAAATTTTTCTCGATCAAACCGCAATACTCTTTATACTCTTCCTCTTCGGAAAAGTTTTCTTTTAAAGCGTCCCGAACCCCTTTATAATACCACTCCAACGCCGCTTTGCTTTTCATCCGAAAACGCTCCCATAACTTCTCTCCTACAACCGGATAATCTCTGTCGATATCCCGCATATTTGAGAGCTTATCTGCAAGACCGATCAACTGTACTTCTCTTTGTGCGTCTTTTAATCTGGCGATCGTCGCGCTCTTGCGTTCTTTCCAGCTAAGCGTCTTATCCTCACTTTCCTGTGCTACAAGCTCTGCAACTCTGTCTCCGAAACGGAGCTTCAAAACGTCTTTTGTAATCCCCCTGCAGTCTTCAATCGTATCATGCAGCACCGCCGCACATATCACTTCTTCATCATCTGTCATTGCCGATACAATCTCTGACACCTCTATCGGATGAACAATATAAGGTTTCTTCGTACCTTTTCTCAACTGTCCCTCTGTGCCTTTGCCGCAAATTCGATCGCCTCATTTATCATACCGCATCCTCCGCTTTCTTAATTTTCGCACAATTCACTTTTCTCGATAAATTTATTTATAAATTTTAGCACAACCGTAATCTAAGTACAAGACAATTACGACGTTCAGCTTTTCCTCATTTGCGCCTCTTAATTTTTCCTGATATACTGTTCTCTGACAATCAATTATTTTGAAAGGTACGAAAACAATGAAGAAAAAATATGTCCTTATCACCGGATCTTCCAGAGGAATAGGGCGCGCCTGCGCCGTCGCCTTTGCCAAAAACGGTTATCATGTATTTATAAATTGTAAAAACTCAGTCGAACAACTGGCTGAAACCGAACATGAAATTCTTGCTTCCGGCGGCGGCTGCACAGCTCTCCCCGGCGATGTAAGCGATCCCGACGTTGTCCGCAGCATATTTTGCAAAATAAAAAAAGTCTGCCAAGGTGTTGATGTCCTCGTCAACAATGCCGGAATTTCCCATTTCGGCTTATTAAGCGATCTTTCCGACTCGGAATGGAAAAATCTGATCGACACAAACCTTTCTTCTGCATTTTACTGCTGCAGAGAAGCTATCCCTCATATGGTATCTGAAAAATGCGGGAAAATCATCAATATTTCTTCCATGTGGGGAACGGCGGGCGCTTCCTGTGAAGCCGCTTATTCCGCTTCCAAATCAGGACTCCACGGCCTGACAAAAGCTTTGGCAAAAGAGCTTGCGCCAAGCGGCATTTCGGTAAACGCCGTTGCCTGCGGCGTCATTGACACAGATATGAACTCCCGCTTAAATGAAGAAGAAAAAAATATGCTTTGCGAAGAAATTCCCGCCGGCAGATTCGGAACTTGTGAAGAAGTTGCAAGGACAGTCCTTGCCCTTGCCGAAAGTCCCGCCTATCTCACCGCACAGATTATAGCATTGACGGCGGATTTTTATAAACAAAGCACAAAATGATCAATCCCGAAAGTACCAAAAGGCACATTCCGGGATTGATCCATTTTGTAACATTACTTATCTGAGCGCATATTTTATATAGATCAGATAAAAAATTCAGGAGGATATTACTTTGCCGTACTCAATCATGCTTGACGCCGGACATGGGGGACGCGATCCGGGAGCTGTATACAACGGAAGACAGGAAAAGATCGATACACTTTCTCTTACACTTGCCATCGGACAGATTCTGCAGGAGCGGGGAATCGATGTTCTCTATACACGCACGACAGATATTTACGAGTCGCCTTATCAAAAGGCAATGGAAGCAAATGAAGCCGGAGTCGATTTTTTCATCTCTATCCATCGTAATTCTTTTCCGCAAGATAACGCTGTCTCGGGAGTCGAATCTCTTGTCTACGACAAATCCGGCATTAAACTGGAGATGGCGGAAAATATAAACGAACAACTTGAGGGGATCGGTTTTGTAAATCTCGGAGTAAAAGCCCGCCCCGGGCTCGTTGTCCTCCGACGCACAAAAATGCCTGCGGTTCTTGTCGAAGTCGGATTTATCAATTCTGACACGGACAACATGCTCTTTGACGATAACTTCAGCGATATCGCCCTTGCCATAGCTGAAGGCATCCTCGATACACTCGGCATCAATACCCCTGTTGTTCCTCTTCCGGATGAAAATGAAGCTCCGGTCGCTCCGCTGCCTGATGAAAACACATATCCTGATGATGCCTTTCCTAATGAAGACAACGTTCCTGTCGTTCCTCTTCCGCCTCGCTACACAGTTCAAACAGGCGCATTTCGTAATCCCCTGTATGCCGAACGACTCCGCCGGGAGTTGTCCGAACTTGACTTTCCTGCCTCTGTCGTCGAGGGAAACGGATTATACCGAGTCATGGTAGGCGTTTTCCCCACACTTCACGATGCGGCAGAAACAGAACGTCGGCTGCGAAGCGCCGGTTATCAAACAGTCATCGTCAGCCAATAAATAAAACTAAAACGTACCCTAATGATCCGACACGCTTCTTGATATGCGTTTTCTTTTATTAGGGTACGTTTTATATTTCATATTATCAGGTATCTATCATACATTATCTATGGATTTTCCCCATCCGGCTCTTCTGCTAATGCCTGCTCATATTTTTCTAAAATCATAGACTGAATCCGTTCTCTCGTATTAGAATTGATCGGATGTGCAATATCTCTGTACTCACCGTCCATTGCTTTTTTACTTGGCATGGCAATGAACATTCCTTTCTCTCCTTCTATAACTTTAATGTCATGAACAACAAATTCATCGTCGATCGTAATGGATACAACCGCTTTTAATTTTCCCTCTTTCGCAACTTTCCGCACTCGTACATCTGTGATCTGCATAGGTTCAGATCTCCTTTCTTTTCTGCCTTTTCGGAGTATTACGCCGCTTTTTTACAATGCGTAACGCTCATTTTTCTCTACTACAACTTTTACGCCGTTTTCTCCGACGTATCTTGTATTCGCTCTTATTGTATCCCTGCTCTCTACGATACAATTTTCGATATATGTATTATCTCCCAGATATACATCATTCAATATAATTGAATTTTTGATCACACAATTATTACCGACAAATACTTTTTTAAAGATAACGGAATTTTCAATCGTTCCGTTTACGATGCTTCCGCTTCCGATAAGACTGTTTTTCACAACTGCGCCCGGATTATATTTTGCAGGCGGCTGATCGCTTACCTTTGAATATACGCTTGGAAGCTCTCTGAAAAAGTAGTTTCTTACTTCCGGTTTCAGGAAATCCATATTTGTCTTATAATACGCATCTACCGTTGAGATATTATTCCAATAACTGTTGATCTTATATCCGTATATTTTTTTCAGATTTTTATAACGAATCAAAATATCGTTTACAAAATCATGTCTTTCATCTTCCGCACAATGCTCGATCAGATCGATCAGTTGTCTTCTGCGGAGAACATAAATTCCTGTTGAAATCGTATGCGAATGAGCCACCATCGGCTTTTCTTCAAACTCTTCGATCCTTGATTCTTCATTCATGCGAACCGTTCCAAATCTCGTGGCATCTTCTCCCGGTTCAAGATCCTTGCACACAACCGTTATGTCTGCTTTCTTCGCAATATGATACTCAAGCACTTTATTATAATCCAGCTTATAAACCGCATCACCAGAAGTAATGATCACATATGGTTCATGACATTTTTTCAGGAAATCCAGATTCTGGTAAATGGCATCTGCCGTTCCTCTGTACCAATATCCGTTGTCAGCCGTAATCGTAGGCGTGAACACGAACAATCCTCCCTGTTTCCTTCCGAAATCCCACCATTTTGATGAGTTCAGATGCTCGTTCAGCGATCTGGCATTGTACTGTGTCAGCACGGCAACTTTCTGAATATGAGAATTTGTCATATTGCTGAGTACAAAATCAATCGCACGATAGCTTCCCGCTACCGGCATCGCAGCCACCGCTCTTTTTGCAGTCAGCTCGCGCATCTTCCTGCTGTTTCCTCCTGCCAAAATAAGTCCTACTGCTCTCATACTCTCTCACCTGCCTTTATCAAGGTTTCGCCGCTTGCAAGTACGCCGTCCTCATAATCTTCCGCCGCTGTCACTCCGCTGATCGCAGTATTTTTTCCGATCTGCACGTTTGACGGAATCACAGAGTTCTCGCCGATCGTAGCAAGTCCTCCACTGTAAATGTTCGGTTTCATCTTGTTCGGCACATCGCTTCCGATTCCGATCACAACATTATCTCCGATTACCGTATCTTCTGCTATGATCGCCCTGTCTATCACACAGTTCTCTCCAATCGTTACTCCCTGCATAATAATCGAATCACGAACGACACTTCCCTTTCCGACGCGCACTCTTCCGCCTAAAACCGAATTATGCAGTTCCCCGTACACCTCTGTTCCGTTGCTGATAATACACCGATCTACCACTCCGTCCTGCGCAATATACTGAGGTGGGATATTCGCGCTGTTCGTATAGATCTTCCAGAATTCTTCATATAAATTAAATTCAGGGATAATATCAATCAGTTCCATATTGGCTTCCCAGTACGAACTCAATGTTCCTACGTCTTTCCAATAACCGTTATATTCATATGCAAAAAGCCTGTCCCCTTTGTCGTGACAATACGGAATAATATGTTTTCCGAAATCACAATTCGGTTGATCTTTCAACTTGATAAGAGCTTCTTTTAACACCGGCCAGCTAAAGATATAAATACCCATCGACGCCAGATTACTGCTTGGTTTTTCCGGTTTTTCTTCAAACTCTTTAATCCTGCTCTCATGATCAGTAACAACGATGCCGAACCGGCTCGCCTCTTCAATCGGAACAGGCATTGCCGCGATCGTCACATCCGCATGATTCGCTTTGTGAAAATCAAGCATCACTTCGTAATCCATTTTGTAAATATGGTCGCCTGAAAGAATAAGAACATAATCCGGATTATACGTCTCCATATAATCAAGATTCTGATAAATCGCGTTTGCCGTACCGGTGTACCATTCACTGTTAGAACTCTTCTCATAAGGAGGAAGTATCGATACACCTCCGACATTTCTGTCTAAATCCCACGGAATTCCTATTCCGATATGAGTATTCAGCCTCAGCGGCTGGTACTGAGTCAGCACTCCTACTGTATCAATTCCTGAATTAATACAGTTACTCAGCGGAAAGTCGATAATACGGTATTTTCCGCCAAATGCTACGGCAGGTTTTGCAACTTTTGCTGTAAGAACCCCCAATCGACTGCCCTGCCCGCCTGCTAAAAGCATTGCAATCATCTCTTTTTTAAACATTACGTCACCTCATTTCTAGTTAGATATATTTATTATATCATATTTTCATGTTTATCCAATCATTTTTTACAATTTTTTCTTTAACATTTTTAACTTTTTGTTTATTTCGCACAAAAAGAACTTCTTTCAATTTTTTGCATATATAGTATAATATAGTAGGTTATGATATTTTATGACTAATTTTTAAAAAACGATTGTTACACATAGAAATAACGGTGCATTTTAATTGTAACAGTTCAGCTATACAGCGCGATTTTACGAATGGCGCAGACGAAACTGTTACTTTCAACCCATTTAGGTGAAAGAAAAGAGGAAGCATTATGTATAAAATTGATTTTAACGAACCGATCCATATCCATTTTATAGGAATCGGCGGTATCAGCATGAGCGGACTTGCGGAAATCCTTTTAAAAGAAGGATTCACTGTATCCGGCTCCGACACAAAGGAATCTCCTTTAACGAAGAAACTGGTTTCTGAAGCGCTCATATTATCTATGGTCAGAAAGCGGAAAATATCACACGGGATATCGGTTGTGTCGTTTACACTGCGGCAATCAATCGAAATAATCCTGAACTGATCGAAGCAGTTGCGCTGAAAATTCCGATGCTGACCCGCGCAGAACTGCTCGGACAGCTTATGAAAAACTACGATACGCCGATCGCAGTTTCCGGAACTCACGGGAAAACAACGACAACGTCCATGATCTCTCATATTTTACTGGAAGGAGATCTCGACCCGACGATTTCAGTCGGAGGTATTTTGAAGGCGATCGGAGGAAATATCCGTGTCGGAAATTCAGGTACGTTTATTACGGAAGCATGTGAATATACGAACAGTTTTCTTCATTTCTTCCCAAAAATCAGCGTAATCCTTAATATCGAAGAGGATCACCTCGATTTCTTCAAAGATCTGGAAGATATTCGTCATTCATTTCATCAGTTTGCGGAACTGCTTCCTGAAGACGGAACTCTTATTATCAATGCCGAGATCAAAGATTATGCCGAGATATACGAAGGTCTTTCCTGCAATGTCGTGACATACGGAACAAACGGATGTTTTGATTACAGCGCGAAAAATATTACTTATGACGAAAACGGACATGTCGCATTTGACTTGTTCCGCCGCGGTGAATATGCGGATCATATCCAGTTGTCGGTAACAGGCGACCATAATGTTTCAAACGCTCTGTCCGCCATTGCCGTTGCTGATATTCTTGGTCTTTCTATAGATATCACTAAGAGAGGATTGTTGTCTTTTACAGGAACAGACCGCCGTTTTGAATATAAAGGGGAATTTAACGGAGTAACTGTTATTGATGATTATGCACACCATCCGACAGAGATTCTTGCCACATTAAAAGCAGCGCAGCACTCTTTGCACAACAGTGTGTGGTGTGTATTCCAACCTCATACTTATACAAGGACAAAAGCGTTCTTCCATGAATTCGCAGAGGCGCTCTCTCATGCAGACCACCTCGTACTTGCCGATATCTTTGCTGCAAGAGAAACAGATACTCTCGGCATCTCCTCGGCAGATCTGGCGAAAGAAACCGAAAAACTCGGAACAGATACGCACTACTTCCCAAGCTTTGCACAGATTGAAGCATTCCTGAAAGAAAACTGCCGTCCCGGTGATCTGCTCATCACAATGGGAGCCGGAGACGTTGTTACAATCGGTGAAAATCTGCTAAAATAAACATCGTAGAAGCTATTTTTAAGTTCTCCACATAGTTATCTACAAAAAAGAGCAAGTTACCAACAAAAAAGCCCTTTTTTACCCGGCAGTAAAATGATACTATATAAGAAACACCTGACAAAAGCGGATTCCATGTCCGCTTTTTGTTAACCCCAGTTCAGCCCATCTCCGTGCTTGTAAGCATAAGTCATACTCGTATGACTTTGCGAACAAGTACCGAGATGGAGTGAGCGCCTTTTCATGAGCAAACCGCGGCAGCGCCGCTTTGAGTCCGCAGGACGTGTTTGCTGATTGGCTGGCGGGCTGAACTGGGAGCACGTCCCTACTACGGCGAGCGCTTTCATGAGCAAAGCCAGCGGCAGCGCCGCTTTGAGTCTGCAGGACGCGTTTGCGATTGGCGCG